>Ga0157374_10000118_pt1 | contig 72072 bp, 59 predicted proteins | sample M25metaG_FD_115308 | JGI IMG/M metagenome (GOLD analysis project Ga0157374, IMG submission 115308) | Miscanthus rhizosphere microbial communities from Kellogg Biological Station, Michigan, USA - M2-5 metaG | ecosystem: Host-associated > Plants > Roots > Rhizosphere > Soil | place: USA: Michigan...
ACTGCTGGGCGGAAGGATCGGCAGCTCAGATCGCGAGCCCAGAGCGGTAAGCGACCTACGAGAATTCGTGAAAAACGAAAAGCAAAACGTTCCAACAATGACCAAGCGACAGATGCGATCTTCGATGATCAATCTACTTCGCAAAGCAGCGGATGCGATGGCGGCCATATGAGTCTGAAACACGTAATGCAGCTATTCAAAGGAAGGGAAGGCCAGACTGGCCCTCTAGATACACTTGCGTCGGATGAGAATGCGGCAATTGAGGACACGAGGAGTGTGCAGGAGCAAAGCTACGAACGTGCAAGCGAAGAGCTTTCAATATCGCAAACTGAACTCGCAAGGTTAAGGACTGAATACCTGGCTTTGGCTGAAAAGATTCGCATGGCGGACGGGCGTTTTCAACATGCGCTGCGTGCACTGCATAGCTTAAGGTGCAGACACCTTTCTGGCCTTACGAGCGGGTGACATCTAGAACGTGTACTTCAGTGCTAACTGGCCGACCCGAGGATTAACGGCCGTTGAGCTAATGACACCAAACGTCGGTGATGTAAAGTTCGTATCGGGGGTGGCGAACTGCGGGTGATTCAGTGCGTTAAAGAACTCGGCACGAACCTGGACGCTGTTGCTTTCGTGAATGGGTATGCTCTTTGAGAATGCGAGATCGATGTTCGCTTGTCCCGGCCCGTCCACGATCCCTGTGCTGCTGTTCCCAAAGTTCATTCCAATACCATCTGCGCCAATGATTGGTGGACTTGTAAAACAGGACGCGTTGAAATAACTGTTCAATTTTGACTGTATCGATCCTCCTCTTACCAACTGGCTGTTCGAGCACGCACCGGTCAATTGTGCGCGGTCTGTGCTGATTCCGAAGACATTCTTGGCATTTGTGTCGGCGATCGTAAGGGCCGTGCCAGACTGTATGGTCATGATTGCAGCTCCAGACCAGTTGCCAAGTAACGCTCGGGCGACGCCGTGATTTGGGCTTGGTACTGTCCACGTCGTGCTGAAAACAAAGCGATGCGTTCGGTCGAAGCTCGCTTTTCCCCAACGTTGCCGGGGAGAATTCTGATCTCCTAATGTCAGCGAGTTTCCCGTTGATATTGCATTCACGTCTGCACCATCAGAATCGAGGATCTTGGAGAAGGTATACGCGGCCAGAAATTGCAGGCCGTGGCTCAGGTGCTTTGTAAGACTGGTTTCGAGCCCGTTATACCAGGAGTTGCCCTCCGATTCCTGTTCACGAAGAGAATCCGGAGGTATACCAGGAATGGGTACTCGCGATCGAATATTCGCAAGTGTATTCGACGTGATTCCATTGATTGGATTGTCGGCAGATGCAGATAGCGCCTGGTTTAGCGAACGAACGCGTTGCAGGTGTGTTGCCCGCGTGCCGACGTATCCGGTCTCCAACAACCAACCCTTATGCCATTCTGTCTGGAGACTTAACGAAAACTGCTGAGCGATTGCCGGCCGAAAGTTGGGTGCTATAACGCTGACTCCTGCCGCCGAAGTCGGGGAATACGGTAAGAACAAAGGGAAAGAAGCGGGAGTCGGAAAGGGCTGGGCGAACGGCACTTGAAACGTTGCAGCCGCGTTCGAAACCCCAGAGCTACGTCGAGGCAAGGCAAACGGCACTCCGACTACCGATTGACTGGCCGTTTGGCCAGTCGGGCGTGAGTAATAGATGCCGTAGCCTCCCCTCACAACCAGCCGACTTGTGCCTGGCAATATCTGCCAGGCAAAACCGATTCGAGGTGCGATAGCACTTTGCCCTTCTCCATACGTCCCAAATGTGTTTTTGACCTGGGTGACTCCCGGAGATACAGCGACCGGAAAATTAGAAGGAACGATGTAGCCATCGAGAGTTCCGTCGGGTGGTGGATTTCGATTGGCCTTATTGACATCGAAGCTCGAATTACGACCTAGCTCGTCACCGAACTGCCCGATCCGGTCAAAGCGCAGTCCGGCATTCAGAGTGAATGTCCGGCCGGGACGAAAATCATCCTGCACGAAACCCGAGCCTTCCCAAACTCGGAATTCGCGATCAAATAAACCGAAATTATCGGAGGAACTAAAGACATTGCTGAAAGTTCCCGTGCCATTCGCGCTTGCATTCAGACCGAGTAGGAAATCCGGCCAACTAAGAAACTGCACAAATGATCCAAAGCCTGCGAAGCCGAGATTGTCTTGCAATCGGGTAAGCGATCCTCCGAATTTCACGGAATGCGCGCCCTTGAAAAAGCTGAAAGTGTCGCCGAGCACGAAGCTGTTCTGTGTGTCAGTTCGAGGAATCACGCTCCCCATGGCTACCGAACCGAGAATGCCCAAGCTCGGCAGTTCGTTATTTCGATTCATCTCGCTCTCCAACACTCCGACATCCGACCATTTGAAAGGAGCCTCGGCGCCCATTTTGGTTTTTGTGCGAACGAAACCGATTCGGGCTTCGTTCAATGAGAAGTTGCTCAGGACGTAAGTGTGAGCGAGCGAGAGAACGACAAAATCGGAATTGCCGGGGCTGGTGAATCCGCGAATGTTTCCTGATGGATTGAATAAGGCAGGAAAAGTGACTGACTGATTGTTTTTTGCAATAAAAAATCGTCCAGCGAGGCGACTTTTCTGCGAAATGTTCGAGTTGAGACTCGCTAAGCCCTGGTCTTCCGCAAAATCACACGGTTGGGCAAAGGTTGAAAACCCGCGACTGGCAAACGGCTTTGTGGAATCCAGTGTCTCTGGCGTGGGAATCAAAAAACTCCGATCAGGCAGTTTAAAGTTCAAGAGCGCCAGGGCCACGGGATTGATATTGGAACCGTCAGGGAGAACAGCAACGCCTCCCTGTGCACCCTTCATGCCACCGAAAAGGCTCCCGAGAGCGGCAGGGGACCGGTCATCAGTGATAGGCGGTTCGCTTAAGCTCGCCTTGCAAGCTATCCTCGTCTGCCCTGCAGCAAGGCCGTTAATCTGCCGTGTCCCCTGGTACGAGGTGTAGAAAAACACCTTGTTCTTTTTTACTGGTCCGCCGATGGAGGCTCCAAATTGGTTCTGCTTGAGCTCCGGACGCGGTTGGCCGGTCCGGTTCAAAAAGAAATCGTTGGCATTCAGGAAATCGTTACGCAGGAATTCGAAAACCGTGCCGTGGAAACTGTTGCCGCCCGTCTTGGTAATCACGCTGACATTGGCACCTAGCCCACGACCAAATGCTGCGTCGTAGAGACCGGTTTGAACCTTGAACTCTTCCAGGCTGTCGGGGTTCGGAATCGGGATTCCCCCACTTATTGCGCCCGAGCCTTGAACATCGCTGACGCTAATGCCATCAAGTTGCCAGTTGTTGTCATAAGAGCGGGCTCCGTGGACGTAAATCCCGTCCGTTGACTTTCCCAATTGGGAAAGCGCTGTTCCTCCATTCCCCAGCTCGCCGGCGTTGTAGACGCCAACGTTTACTCCGGGAGAGAGCCCAGTGATCTGAGTGAAGTTTCGCGTCACCAGGGGCAAATCGCTCACCATCTGTTTGTTGACGGTTCTCCCCAGTGCCGAGCTGTCGAGTTGAACCATGAAAGGAGCCGAAGAAACTTCTGTCTGCTCTACTCGCGTTGCGAGCTCAAGGCGAAGCTCCACCCTTGATGTCTCAGTTACGTACACCTGAACGTTGGGAAGAACCAGAGGTTTAAAATTGGGCTTGTCTGCCTGCAGCTCGTATCTGCCTGATGGTAGCAATACGAAACCAAACCGTCCCTCCTGGTCGGAGGTGATGGATTGTTGGGAACCATACTGATTGGTTAGGTGAACAATCACGTCCTCGAGAACCGCGCCCGATGGGTCCAGAGTCACTCCCATGAGTGCCCCGGTGGACGCCGTCTGTGCACAGGCCAAGCCTGCAAGCCCAAAGCTGAAGATGAACGCTGCGACTACGTATTGACGGTGAGAACCGAGGAGACCGAAACACGCCTGAACGTAAGTGGAAATCAAGGTTCGCCCTTTTTTCTTGCAGCGGGTAATTCAAGTTCCCGGTATCTGCTTGTTTGTTTGAATCAGGTGCTTCGAGAGCGATTGACCGTAAGCACTGTTTAGTTTTTTGACAACTGTCAAAGTTAACAGGGGCCGAAGCGAAGGTGTTCGAGGTAGCTTCTTTGATAAAATTCGTCAGCCTCCGGAAAATTAGAAAGCGAGCCACGAGATCGTGGCCAAAAATCCGAAAATGCCTAGGGCGTGGCCACATTTCGCCATTGCTTCGGTTTTGTTTTGTTTCCTGCCTTGTAGGGTTGGGGAAGCGCAGCCCAAGCCCGTTCGTCGAGTCCTCATCTTTAACGAAGTGGGCACTGCTTACCCTGGTATCAATCTTATGGATCAGGGAATCCGGTCTGCGCTCCACACTTCACCCTACAAGCTTGAGGTTTATCGCGAGTACATGGATACGCTTCTCTTCCCCGATCCGGCCGACCAGCAGCGATTCCGCGATTCCTACATCCGTAAATATCAAAATCGTCAACCGGACGTAATCATCACCGTGGGGCCGTCACCACTGAAGTTTATGCTGGAGACGCACCGCAGCGCCTTTCCGGGCGTTCCAATCGCTTTTTGTTTGCCGAACTGGGGACCGGGTACTCCCGTGCTGGATTCAGATTTTAGCGGGGTTGAAAATGCCTTCGCACCATTTGAAACAATCGAGGCGGCGTTGCGCCTGCAGCCCTCCACAAAGCACATCGTTGTAGTGGGGGGCGCAGGGACACACGACAAACTTTTAGAAGAGGGGGTCAGAGACCGTCTGAGGCCTTATGAACGCAACTTTGATCTTTCTTACCTGACCAATCTGACCATGCCTGATCTGGTCGAGACACTGAAGCGCCTGCCGAATCACACGGTCGTCCTCTTTACGGGTATGGCTCAGGATGCGGCGGGCACAAAGTTCGTTTCCGGGGAGGAAGCCATCGAAAAAGTTGTTGCCGCCGCGAATGCCCCAGTGTTTGGCATGAATGACATAAACCTGGGTCATGGAGAGGTGGGAGGGAAAGTCTCTTACATTCGCGAACAAGGCAGGATTGCTGGAGACATAGCCCTCCGGATGCTTAACGGGGAAAGACCTCAAGATATCCGCAGGGTGAGAGATATAACAGCTTACATGTTCGATTCTCGTGCGCTGCAACGCTGGGGCTTCAAGGAAAGCGATCTTCCTCCTGGCAGCATCGTGCTGAATCGGCAGCCCGGGTTCTGGGAACTGTATCGGGAGTATGTCTTTATTGGCATTTCTGTACTCCTAGCCCAGACCGTGGCAATCGTGGCGTTGCTCCGGCAGCGTGCACAGAGAAGAAGAACACAAACGGCATTGCTCAGGTCGGAAGAAAAGTTCGCAAAGGCATTTCACCAAAGTCCTCTTGCTTTCACGTTAGCCAGCCTCGTTGATTATCGATTTTTAGAAGTAAACGACACCTTTGCACGTTACGCCGGTTGGACGCGCGATGAGGTCCTCGGACGGACGCCCTTGCAACTTAACCTCTGGGTGGATACCAATCAGAGGACGACCTTCATCGAACAGCTTCGAGCAGAAGGCGCCGTAAGGAATATGGAGCTTCTGTTTCGCAGTAAAGGCGGCCGGGTTTGGACAGGCCTAGTTTCTTCCGAGTTGATTGAAGTGAGTGGCGAGCCCGCAGCTCTTTCACTGATCGCAGATATTACTGAAGCCAAGCGAGCTGAAGAGGCCAGAAGAGAAAGCGAGGGACGCTTTCGTCTAGTCGCCAATACCGCCCCTGTAATGATCTGGATGGCTGGTCTAAACAAACTCTGTACATATGTCAATCAGCCCTGGCTGGAATTCACCGGCCGCTCCTTTGACCAGGAGTTGGGAAATGGCTGGGCGGAAGGCATTCATTCAGAAGATCGAGAGAATTGCCTAAAGACCTACTTTGAGGCGTTCGATCGCAGGGAGCGTTTCGAAGGGCAATATCGTTTGCGAAGACACGACGGAGAATACCGCTGGATCTTCGACATAGGAGTTCCGAGGTTTGAGCCCAACGGATCCTTTGCAGGCTACATCGGCTCTTGCATCGACGTCACCGAGCGCAAAGAGGCAGAGGAAGCCCTTTCTAGCGTGGGTCGTCGTCTGATTCAAGCGCAAGAGGTGGAACGTAGTCGCATTGGAAGAGAGCTACATGACGACATCAACCAGCGGCTCGCGTTGTTAACTGTCGACATGGATCGATTGGATCAGAGCGGTTCTACAAATGGTTTCCATGACGTGCTCCAAGAATTCAAAGACCGCGTGATGGAAATTGCTAAAGATGTGCAAACTCTCTCGCACCAGTTACATTCGTCGAAACTAGAGTACCTGGGTCTCGCCGTAGCTGCGAAAGGCTTTTGTAGAGAGATTTCAGAAATGCACAATGTTCGAATCGATTTTACGCAGAAAGGTGTGCCACGCAATTTGCCCCAGGAAGTCGCGCTTTGCGTATTTCGAGTATTGCAAGAAGGATTGCAGAATGCAGTGAAGTACAGCGGTACTGATCATTTCGAGGTAGATCTGTCGGGTACGTCCGCTGATATCAAGCTCAGAGTTCGCGATTTCGGACGAGGTTTTAGCGTGGATGATGCCGTGGGAACCGAAGGCTTGGGCCTAGTCAGTATGCGTGAGCGAGTCAGTCTGGTGAAAGGTGAGATTGTGATCGAGTCAAAATCAATGTCTGGGACAGAAATCACGGTGAATGTTCCACTTCCTGTCGCAGACCCCGCGAGTCAGGTGACCTCGGGAGCGGCTTAACCGATGGAAAGAAATACGCGACATTGCCCACGCATTTTGTGGGCTGACGATTTTCCAGAAATCTTCGCACATGCCGAGAGATTGCTGCTGAACGATTACGAAATTGCGGGTTTTGCCCGCGACGGAGAAGAGGCTCTAAACCTTGGCTTGACGCTTAGTCCAGACATCCTCCTGCTAGATCTCTCAATGCCAATTCTCGGCGGATTGGAAGTCGCAACTCGCCTCAAAGAATTGGGGTGTAGGTCAAAGATTATCTTCGTTACAGTCCAAGACGATCCTGATTGCGTCGAAACGGCATTTTCGCTTGGCGCTTCAGGCTATGTTCTCAAGTCCCGAATTGGGACCGATCTTCTTCCTGCTATTGATGCGGCGCTAGCCGGCTTCACTTTCACGTCGCCGTTTCCAGCACACGTACGCACTACATCACAGGAACGCCGATAATCCCTGCCCCATTTTTGATCGCATGGAACGCGTAAAGCTGATCTCTCAAGTTTCAATGCGACCAGTCACAGAGCCTCAGACACTCCCACGCCAGAGAGTCACAGAACGTGACCGCCCTCCGCATGAGGCAATCGGTCCATCGGTCCTGGTGGCACTCAAGAACGCCTTAAACGCACAGCAAACGCCACGGCAGCGTATTGTAGTGCGTCGACTGCTCACGCTTACCTATCGAGAAGTTTTTCTGGATTTCTGACCACACCCTTTCCCCCGACCTGTTCGAGTAGAATTATCGCCACCATGGAACTCACCTTAGCCTGTGGAGTCATATCGTTTCTTTCCGGTGGTGCTGGCGCATACTTTGGAGCCTATCTCCGCAGGAAAAGACAGAGAAGTACTTACTCGAAGAAGCAGAGAAACAGGCAGAAGCAAAGCAGATTTCGAGAGCGATAAATTGAACCGGAGGGGCCAGCGGAAGTGCTAGCGGAATAGTCGGGCAGTTTAGGTTGTAACCAACTTTGAACTACGTGAAAACAACTAAGGAGCGCTTAGGAAGGTTGGAAAAACAAGAGTTTAACAGCAGATTGCGGTTCCGCTGGCAACGGCACCTGAAGCACGGGAATCGAATTTGTTTTCGTGGAAGAAGATATGCGAATTCCCTTTCTAATCGGCCGCGTAATGTTCGGCGGATATTTCATCATGAGCGGCATCAATCATTTCAAGCGGCAGAAGCAAATGGCGCAATACGCAGCAGCGAAGAAGGTACCAAAGCCCGACTTGGCGGTGAGGGCAACCGGATCCATGCTAATTGTAGGAGGCTCCAGCATTCTGCTCGGAATCAAGCCGAAGCTTGGAACCTTGACGGTGATCGGATTCCTCGCTGGAGTCTCCCCCGTGATGCACGATTTCTGGAAACAGGAGCAGTCCGAGCAACGCATGAATGACATGATCAACTTCACGAAGAACATGGCGCTTGTCGGCGGAGCTATGGCGCTAATGGCGGTAGAAGAGCCATGGCCAGCTAGCGTGCCGGTGCTCGCGCCGAAGAAGAGTTTTGCTAAACGCGTCCTCCGGGAAATCGCCGCTTAGCCATACTCGCCGTTCTACTCGGCCGCGCGCTTTGGCAAATTCAGTTCCGTCGGTTTTTCTCCCGCACTGAACTGGATCAGTTTCTGAATGGCTGGGCAAATCATCAGGATCACTTGCGCTCTCGGCTCGAAGGCCTGTTGCACCAGCGCTAGTTGTTGCTCCTCCCAACCGGCCGGTGGCTTGTCTCCTCGATCGAGGTAATCAAGTCCCTGCAAGGCGGCAGCACTGATAGAGGAGAGATTCTGCGAGAGCGGGGTCACTTCCTGTACAAACCACGACTTGACTGTGAGAGGCTGCAGGTTCTCTGCGTTGTTTTTCCAAGCCGTAAGTTGGGCGCGAATCTGTGCTTCCATTCCAGGCTTAATCGGACCAGTCACAAATGCGTTGACCAGTGCCGCGAATTCCCGAGCCTTGATGCTTTCAGGTCTGGCCGTGTCCACCGCCCGATTCATCGGCGTAAGCGAGGTGGGCTTGGTGGTCGCAAGTTGGTACCGCGAGTATCCTTTTACGGGTTCAACCAGGTCGACCAGGTCGCGGAGCGCGGCGGTGTCGTCGCTGCCTGCCATTCGCCGAAGCATCACGTTATACTGCGTGTTCTGGGTGAGGCCATATGCATCAAGCCAGGTGTTCACTTCTGCCAGCCGATCGTACATTGAGTTGACGTCGGTCACGCTTTGGGGCGACCAAAGGCGTTCTGCAACAGCGGCCATGCGGGGCCAGATGCGCGAATCAACGTTCTCGGCTGACACGTACTCGGACCACATGCAGGCCTCGCCTCCCAGAATTTTCTGCTTGTCGGCATCGGAAAGAGTCGCGGTCGGACCGGTGAATGGATCGACCACATAGTGGGCTGAAGCCGGGCTGATCAGGTCAAGGTAGTAGCCGGAAGAGAGAATTCCGCGATACCCCTGTTGCGCGGCATCAGCGAGCGACTTCTGGCCGCGCCACGATTGGATCACGATATCCTTTGGAACTTCGGGGCGAAGAACTTCATCCCAGCCTTCCATTGTCTTGCCATACTTTGTGACGATCTTCTGAACGCGCTTGTTGAAGTAAGCCTGCAGTTCGTCATTACTTTTCAAGCCGCGTGAACGCATGAACTCCTGAATCTTCGGATTGCTGTCCCAGGCTTTTCCGTTTACCTCGTCGCCGCCGATATGAAAGAACTGGTCGGGGAAGAGCTTTGCCATCTCGCCGATGAACTTGTCGAGAAACTTGTAAGTGCTCTCACGCGTGGGGTCCATGGCGGGATCAAAGACGCCGAACTCACGTCCGATCGAATAGGGGCCGGGATTGCTGGCTAGCTCTGGATAACCGACAAGCCAGGCGGTGCAGTGCCCCGGCATGTCGAATTCCGGAACTACGCGGATGCCACGCTCGCGCGCGTAAGCAATAATGTCGCGAATCTGCTCTTGCGTGTAGTAGAGGCCGTCAGAACCCATCTCGTGCAGTTTGGGGAATCGCTTGCTCTCCACCCGGAAGCCCTGATTGTCGGAGAGGTGCCAATGGAATACGTTCAACTTCACTGCCGCCATGGCATCGAGGTTGCGCTTGATAACGTCAACTGGCATGAAGTGGCGGCTGGAGTCGATCATTAACCCGCGCCAGGGAAAGCGGGGCTTGTCTTCGACGGTGATGGCCGGAACGGCGAAGCCCTGCGGCGCCACCTGGACGAGTTGGAGGAACGTTTGCAGGCCTCGCATCACGCCGAGGGTGGTTGGAGCATTCAGTTCGGCCTTGGCAGAAGTGACCGTGAGAGTATAGGACTCGTCTTCCCCAAGCTGAAGAGGATTCTTGTTTGCAGCACTGCTCTGGATTTCAAGCTGCCCGGCTTGCGATCCGGTACCGACCTGGAAGCTAGTCGCGAGCATCCCGGTATGTCGGCGGAGATCGGTCAAAAATATCTGTGTAACGCTTTGCAGCTGCGAGTCAGATCCTTTGACCACCAGAGTGAACGAAGGTTCAATCGTCAGCCAGCCGTCGGCTGGTTTGACGCTCGCTGGCCAAGGCATCAGGTTTAAGGACGGAGACGCGTTTTCTGCTGATACTTGCGAGGCGATTAGAACCATTCCCAGTACTGCGAAAAAGATTGCGCGCACGTTTTCCCCCACGGGTGAGTTGAAGGAAAATATTAACCCGAAGCAGGGCCGTTGCGGGGATATCTGTGAGCTAAAGCTTCTTCTCCGGCAACTCACTCAAGGAAAACGATGATTGAGACCCGGGAGGCTTGAGGGGCACGGAACTGTTTCTCGATCGTGTGCAACCGTCGATCCCTTGGAGTCCCGCTAGAGTCCCGCAGCAGATGAACATGGGATGGAATTGCGACCTAGGTGCTAAATGCCAAAACTTTGGTCCTCACGGCGGCGCCTGAGAAGGGCTTGACGCCATCCCACTGCCCGCTCGCGAGAAGGCTCGGCAATCGCAGACCTAAGGCTCGCTCGGCTCGGGTTTCTGACCTGAGTGGATCGGCACGATTTTGGAATCAGCAGGTGGCAGCCGACTGCGCGAATTGCGCGATTGGCGAAGCAGGCAGAAAGGAATTGCCTTCGATTCGTTCCAACCCCATTTCCGACATTTCCCCAATCCAAGTCAGCCGAAACTGGCCTTTGCAGCTACCCATGCGAAGGTCGAGAGTGTCCCCGATGCGGATGCGCCGGCGTACTCCCTGCACGACGACACCGTTGGCGCTGAGGCTTGTGACCATGGCGGGCAAAGAAAAGGCCTGCCCGAATGCATCTACCCCCCAGACATTCACTGGCAATTGCACGCTCACCCTGGCGCTTCGCCGTCGATCCATGTACCCCCCTTTTGGGACTATTAGGAGAGATTTTGACCAACCCCGGCGGCTTTGCAAACTTACGCGCGTTATTGCCGTGTGGGTACCAGAGTTTGAGCACCAGAGCCCGAGCCAAAGCCAAAGCAGGCTTGCAGTTAGTTGAAATCCTTCATGGAACAGGCGCCCGGGCCACGCGGATCGCCGCAAGTTCCGCATGGTCCGGCGGTGGGCTTGGTAGCACCGGACTTGGCAGAAACCGCGAACACTGACAGTTGAGGGACAAGCTTCGTACTCTGGCACTTGGGGCAGGAGGCTTGTTCCTGGCCATACACCAAGGCCTCGAAATGGTTGTCACAGATTGCGCAGATGTACTCAAAAATGGGCATTGCTTCGGGTTCCTACACAAAGTTGGTTCCGTACACAAAGAATAAACCAAAAGGCTAAGGGTGCACTACAGTTCCTACCCGATTCCCACGATTGGAGCGCGCGATTAGAGTTGAAAATAGAAATTAAGAGCTTCCCACCTAAGCTCAAAAAGAGTAAAGGCGCCTACTCCAGCAGGCGCCTTTTTCTTGCCCCTAAATAGGGTCTACCACATGGTGAACGTTACCTTGTCGAGATAGACCTTGTAGTCGACCATCTGGCTGTTTCCGTCCTGCTGGTAGTTAATCGTGACCCCGTTCCAGCTGGTCGTGCCGGGATTCTTGTATTTATTAAGAGTATGGGTCACTCCGTTTAGCGTAATGGACTTGTAGAGCAAACGGTTGTCGGAGGTCCTCTGTACCTGAATTACGAGGTGATTCCAAGCGTTGTTCTTCGGCCAGCAAGGAATGCCGGTGGCAACCCACTTCTTGTTTACGTTGTCGTAGATGTCCCATTCGTGGCCGCCAGCGATGCGGCACTCATGGCCCCAGATGAAACCCTTGCCCAGCTTGGTCCCCATGAACTGGTTGATATCGAATTCCAGCGCCTGAGAGGAGGATAGACTAGAAGTGTAGAAGTACGCCTCGTACTTGAAGTTGTGCGCGCCATTCGTGAGCGTGTGGCTGTAATCGGGCAGACCTTGAGATGAAAACGATCCCACCAGATGGTCGTTCCAAAGTATGTCCGAATACGGCCGCGTGCCGCCGATACTGTGCTTGGTAGCGCTACCGGAAAGCGAGGGGGAAGAGATGCTTCGATTTCGGGACCAGTTGACACCGCTTGCAGTCGACGAACAAGTGCTACAAATCGTCCAACTAGGGGAAAGCAGAGCATACCCTGGTCCCCAGGTGTTCTTCTGCAAACTCGAAAACTTATGGTAATAGGGGCTACTGGTATTTTGAGCGGACAAGACGGTAAGGGACGATAGCGAAATAAGGCATAGTGCCGCGACTCGGTACAATTTCATTTTTAAGGTTCTCCAGCAAAAACTGTATGGACTTGACTTGGGGTGAGAGTAGTCAGCGATCTACTTAGGTTCAAGGAAATTCCAAAGAAGAAGAGGGATTTACGTAACAGTTTTGCAATCAGAGGTGCAGGGCGAAAAAAGTACGAAGCAAAAGGAGTTTTGTGCTCGGTTCGCGAGTAGTTTTTGCTCGGTCCAGTTTCAGGTTTTTCACCTAACCTGTGTTGTGAAGGCCGGCTGCGATTCCGTTGATGGTTGCTCCCAATGCGTAGTTCAGATCTGCGGAATCGTCCCCTAGTTGTTTGCGCCGCAGCAATTCCACTTGGATCAAGCTCATTGCGTCGACATAAGGATTGCGAAGTTTAATCGAGCGGGCAAGCACAGGATTGCGATCCAGGAGGCACTCTTGCTGCTTAACGAGAAGAAGCATGCGGCGGGTGCGCTCGAACTCCTCCACGATCAGGTTCCAGACCCGTTCGCGCACACCGGGGTTTTTTACCAACGAGGCATACAGCCTGGCAATGGAAAGATCTGCTTTCGACATCGCCAACTCCACATTGCGAATCAGGTCATAGAACAGCGGGAAACTCGCCATCATCTCCTGCAGGCGCCTTTGGTGAGTCTCGCCATATGAGACGTAGCGCTCGAAAGCATGGCCGACGCCGAACCAAGCCGGCAGCGCATGACGACTCTGCATCCACCCGAACACCCACGGAATCGCCCGCAGGTCTTCGAGTTTTCGGCTCTGCGAACGGCGCGCCGGACGAGAGCCGATTTGTGCGTGTTCCAGTTCGTTGACCGGCGTTGCTTGTTCGAAGTATTCGAGAACCTCGGGATTATCGGCGATGTTGCGGCGATAAAAAGCGAATGCATCCGCCGACATTTGTTCCATGACCTCGATCCAAGGGGCATCTGATCCAGGCGCGGGTCCATCTGGGCGAGTGAGTGCTTCCAGACAAGCGGAGATCATGACTTCCAGATTCCATTCGGCCAGAATCGGGTCGGAATATTTCCAGTTGAGAACCTCTCCCTGTTCGGTGATGCGAATCTGACCGAAGAAATCTCCGGGCGGCTGCGAAAGAATGGCATGGTGTGTTGGGCCGCCCCCGCGTCCGACAGTGCCGCCGCGACCATGAAACAACCGCAGTTTGACGTTGTGCCGGCGCGCGGCCTCGTGCAGCCCGCGATGAGCCTTGTACAATTCCCAGAGGCTGGCCAGCATGCCCCCGTCTTTGTTGGAATCGGAATAGCCGATCATCACTTCCTGCCATCCGGACCAAGATGCAAGCAGCCGGCGGTACGAGGGATCGCTCCATACGCGTTCCATGATCGAAGCCGCGTCCCGTAATGCTTGGATCGATTCGAATAAGGGGACCGGCATCAATCCCGGGTCATCGGGTGAGCCGTGCACCTGTACGCCCGCTGCCTGGGCAAGTTCCAGCAAGTCGTAAATGTCGCGCTCGGATTCGGCGCCACTGATCACATAATTGCGAATGCAGCGAGGCGGGAAGACTCGCTTCCATTGCGAAAGTTCCTGCAACACGGCGAGGGTGGTGGAAGCAGCGTCTGACACTGCTGCTTCGACGGCGGTACCCCCCGCAATACTCGCGCCCGAGCTCGAATCCTTGCGCACTTGTTCCAGGGCTTCGCGGTGAACTTTCGCGTGCTGGCGGATGTCGAGGGTGGAGAGATGAAAACCAAAAGTGCGAACTTTGCGAAGCAGTGGGTCCAGCCAAGAATAAGCGAGCCGCGCGCCATGGTTTTGCTCCAGGCTACGCCGCATGAGCCGCAGGTCGGTTTCAAAATGTCCCGATGCCTTGTACGCGCTCTCCTCCCCGGTGCTTGTGTTCCGCAAGCGGACGATCACGAAACTGATGAAGCGGCGATACAACTCGGTGGCGGAGAGTCTTGCCAGGCGTGCAGGCTCCTCGCCGATGTGCTGCGAGTATTCGTCATGTTTCTTCTGGAATTCGTTCGAGACCGCGACCTGCTTACACGACGAACTCAACTGCTCGCTGATGTGTTCCAGTTCGGAAACGTAGTGCGCGAGAACCGTGTTGCGGGCGCGCTCCAATGCTTCTCGCGTGCTCTCGACCGTGACGAAGGGATTGCCGTCGCGATCCCCACCAATCCACGATCCAAACGACAGGACTTCGGGCATGTCGTCCGGCTGCAGTTCGAGGCTGTACACCTCACGGAACGAATCGCGGATTTCGACGTAGAGGCGGGGCAAGCCCTCGAAAATCGACATGGGGTAATGGTCGAGTCCCATGCGAATTTCATCGGTGACCAGTGGCTTCTGAACACGGACCTCGTCGGTTTGCCACAAAACAGAGATCTGGAGAGCAATCTCATTTTCCAGAGCCCAGGCATCGGCATCGGGAAGAGGAAGTCGATCGAGGTGCTCCAGCAGACGCGAGATCCGGCGGCGCTTTTGCAAGACAGTACGGCGCGCTACTTCCGTCGGATGGGCGGTGAAAACCGGTAAGACTTTGACCTGCCGCAATGCTAACATCGCCTGATCGGCAGCCATACCAGCTTCACGCATCCGCTGCAGCGTGCCGCGAAACGACCCCGGCTGCGTAGCATGCTCCGGGTTGATTTTTGCCGCACGCCGGCGGCGCTTGCGGTGATTGGTTTCGGCGAGGTTCGTCAATTCGAAGTAAATCGCGAAAGCTTTTGTGATCCAGTAAGCTTGCTGGATGCTCAGGTCTTCGACGACGGTGCGAGCCTGTTTCATCTCGCCATTGTGGAGCTCGGTGTGGCCGGAGGAGTTTACGCGTGCCTGGATCAGCAAGCGGCGAAGCTGCTCAACTTTTTGAAAAATTCCCGGCCCTGCCTGTTCGCTCAAAACCCGCCCAAGGAGGGTTCCGAGGGAGCGCACGTCGCGGCGCAGGGGATGTTCTTTGCCGCGGTCCTCGGTACTGGCGACGAGTTCCGCCAAGCGTGCGGCCTGATCTTGTGCTCCCCACAGAGGTTCCATCATGATGTGATCCTCCATACTAAACGATGCAACCGTGGACCCTGGCCTGCAGAGGCCCTTCGTCATCTCCCCAGGGTTTTTGGCCAACGGCTTGCACCGAGGGCTGCCAGCCTGAATAATGTGAACGGATGAACCGAGAAAGAGTGCTGATCGTCGAGGACGAAGAAAACGAACGTAGCGGACTGGCGGAGCTCGTGTCCGCCTGGGGCTATGAAGCCAACACCGCCGCGGACGGCCAGGAAGGCTACGAGAAGATCGCTTCCTGGTCGCCGGCAATCGTCATTACCGACCTGAAAATGCCACGAGTGGGCGGCATGGAGCTGTTGGAGCGAATTGCGTCGGACAGCCAGACTGTCGCCGTGATCGTTGTAACGGCGCAAGGAACCATTGACAGCGCGGTACAGGCCATGCGGATCGGGGCGTACGATTACATCAGCAAACCGATCGACACCAGCCGCTTGCGCACCATCCTGCAAAATGCCACGGCCCTACTAGGCACGCGGACCGAACTGGAAGTTACCCGAAGGAAACTGCGGGATACGGGATCGCTCGGATCTCTGGTGGGCCCATCCAAAAAGATGCAGGAGATTTTTCGCCTGGTCGAGTTGGTGGCGCCCAGCACCGCTTCTGTGCTCATCACAGGCGCAAGTGGCACGGGTAAAGAGCTGGTGGCCCGCACTATTCACGAGCTGAGCCCGAGGAGATCCAAACCCTTTGTAGCTATCAACTGCGCGGCGATTCCTGAGACGTTGATTGAAAGCGAGATATTCGGCCACGAGAAAGGCGCATTCACGGGAGCTTTGGAGCGCCGCACTGGATGCTTTGAACTGGCTGAAGGCGGGACCCTGCTGCTCGACGAAATTGGCGAGATGCCGGTGGCTACGCAGGCCAAGCTCCTCAGAGTTCTCGAGGACAGGAAGCTGCGGCGCCTGGGAAGCAGGGTCGAGACCTCGGTGGATGTGCGAGTTCTCGCCGCAACCAACAAGGTTCCGGAGGAGGCGGTGGCACGTGGCGAACTGCGCAATGACCTCTACTACCGCCTGAATGTCTTCAACATTCATATGCCGTCGCTAAGAGAGCATCGCGAGGACATTCCCGATCTGGTGCATGCACTGCTTGCCGAAATGAGTGCGAAGCATGGTCGCCGCATAGCCACCGTCAGCGAAGCTGTGCTGAACGCATTTAAGAACTACACCTGGCCCGGCAACGTTCGTGAGCTTCGTAATACGCTGGAGCGCGCGGTTATTGTTTGTGAAGGCCCCGTGGTCGAGACGAAGCACCTACCGCCGGGTTTCGGGAGTGCCCCGACTCGTCCCTCGCTCGATGATGCTGATTCGATCCGCGTGGGAGTGGGCACGACAGTGGGGGAGGCGGAGCGGTTGTTGATCCTGAAAACACTGGAGTCGACCAACAATAACAAGACGCGCGCCGCTGAGATCCTTGGCATCAGCCTGAAAACCCTGCATAACAAGCTGAAAGAATATGGGAGTTCGTCGCCTGAGGGGGCCCGAACTGAGAGGGAAGACTCGGCGGAACTTAGAGATTCGTAAGGTGTTGTTAGTGGTAGTGACCACGATCGATCGTGGTACTAACCTTCGTGGGCCTATTTCATGCGCCGCAGAACCAAGATCGTACTTGCCATCACCTTCATGGTGGCTGCGCTGGTAACCAGCACTTCCTACATTTTTATCTCGCAGATGCTGCGCCAGCGGGTGGCAACCGCCCACGATACAGCGATGTACCTAACTTCCCAGCTGGCGTATCTCTCGTCGAACGCTGCTCCCGATCTGACCAGCACCCGGGTGGACACCAGCAATCCGGAAGCCGTGCGGCGCGGTGTTGCCTACTATCTCGGCACCGATCGCGACCTGAACACTATGTTGGACTCTGTGGTTGGCAGCTGGCCGACCATCTACGACGCAACCATCCTGGATTTGGATGGGAAGGCAATCCTGCATACCGATCCGAATCTGGTCGGAAAGAAGATTGCCGATCGGCCGGATTTCGCCTCTCTCGAAAAAGGGGGGTTCCGCCGTCAATTGCGCATGATTTACAACCCACCTGCGGTTTACGAAGTCCGCATGCCGCTATTGCTGAACGGCACTGTGTTTGGCGATATCCGGGTTGGAGTTTCGACGGTGTTCTTGCGCAACGAACTTACTCCGCAACTCAAGCGGGCGGTGAAGTTGTCGGGCCTGGCCATCCTGTGTTCTCTCTTATTGGCTGCCATGTTGGCTCACGTAGCACTCGGACCGCTCGAGCACATCAGTCGCAGTTTGGACCGTATGACCATGGCGCATGGTGGCGACACCAACGGCGGCGGCGAGCGCGACGAATACGGACAGGTGACCGAGAAGATCGCGCACCTTGGTCGGCAAATGCGCGACGCGCGCGAGATTTTTTCCGCCTTAAAGGACAATGTCGACCAGATCATGTCCAGCTTGCAGGACGGCTTGATGCTGTTCACGCGCGATTCGAAGGTCGTGCTGGTCAGTGCGTCGGTCGAGCGTTTCCTGGGGCGCTCGCGGCGTGAACTGCTTGGCCGCAACGCTAAGGACATCTTCTCCGCTGAATCCCCCTTGGGCGCCTTGTTGCTGGATGCATTCCGCTTGCACCACAACATTGAACAGCGGGAGATGGAATCCACCAATGGCAGGCGCGTCGAGGTATCACTCGATTTTATTCACGAAAGAGGTACCCAGATCGGCGCGTTGCTCACTATGCGAGACGCGGAATCGGCACGGCGTATTGAAGACGAAATCGAACTCTCGCGACGCATCTCTGCCAGCGGCCGTGTTACCCGGGGAGTGGCGCACGAAGTCAAGAACCCGATCAATGCCATTGTGCTGCATCTGCAATTGCTGCGGAACAAGCTGCAAGAGATCGATCCCGATACCGGCCGCCACGTAGATATCATCGATAACGAGATTCATCGCCTGGATCGCGTCGTGCAGATCCTGGTGGATTTCACCCGTCCCCGCGAGCTGCACATTGAGGACGCAGACCTCAAGTTGATTTTGGATGAAGTTGTTCTGCTGGCGTCCCCAGATGCCGCCCAGCATGGAGTGAGAGTTATGCGCCAGCTTCCCCCGGAAGCAATCCCGGTCAAGGTGGATATTGATCTCATCAAGCAGGCGATGTTGAACGTGGTGATCAATGGTGTTCAGGCGATGCCCGCGGGCGGCACGCTCACCATCGCAGCGCATCGCGATGAGGATACGGTCGTGACGGAAATCAGAGACGAGGGAACGGGTATTCCGGCTGCCGTGCAAGAGAAGGTCTTTGAGCTTTACTTCACCACCAAGAAGGCGGGTAGCGGGATCGGTCTGGCGCAGACTTATCAGATCATGCAGTGGCACTACGGCGCCGTGGACTTCGAATCTCAGGAAGGAAAGGGGACGACCTTCCGTCTTCGCTTACCGATTGGGGAAACGCGCCCGGCGACGGCGGAAGACATTGCTTCCGACGCGGTGTTCGCCCGAAAGAACTAGCATGATTAGGATCCACAAAAGGGAATTCTTGGCACTTGCGCTCCTGTTGTGTGCCGCTTTCGGATTGGCGCAACAAGAACAAGCTCCAAATAACCAGTCACCGCCCGACCCGAACGCTTCCCAATCGCAGAATCCTCAGACCTCGACGCCGTCCGCCGAGCCGCAATCCTCCTCCCCATCTCCCCCGCAAGACCAGCCGTCACCAGCAAAAGAGAATTCGCCCGCGCCGGTCGAGGAAACGCCGCCTGCCAGCACGCCACACTCGGAAACCACCCAACCCACCGTTCCTGCGAAGCCTGGTTCGACGAACAAGAAGAAGCGGACAAGGACGAAATCCAAGCCAGTTGCGCATCCCTCGACCGCGGGAGACGCTACTGGCCAACCTGGCAAAGTCGTGGTCAGAAACGGTGGAGCGAAGGATGGGCCGATTCGGTTGTCGCCCGGTGGTGGTCAGGAGCAGGAAGTTCACAATCGCGAAAACACTGCGCAGCTGCTGGCGACGACCGGCGAAAACCTGAAGCGAATCTCCGGGCGGCCTTTGACGCCCTCCGAACAAGGCATATTTGATCAGATTCAAGCTTACGTTCGACAGGCGAGATCTGCTTCCGATGCTGGGGATCTCACTCGCGCCCACACACTGGCCTTCAAAGCTCACTTGCTTTCGGATGATCTGGCCAAGCGCTAGCTATTTGCCTGCGGCTCGCGCCGAATTCACCTTTGACAACAAGTCTTTCGTCGGAGCCTGCATGGGACCGGGAACCGCCGCGCTTTCAGTGAGGATTGCCCGCGCTTCCGTGAGTCTTTTCAGTTTCGCGTAGTCCCACCCGAGATAGTAGGCGGCAATGGCGTATTGCTGCTCATCCTCGCCTTTGAGCAGGCTGGTCGCGGTTTTCAGTTCTGCGATGGAAGGCAAAGTCCTTGCCTGCAGCGCATAGGCCCGGCCCACGACGCAATGGGAAACCCCCGCCGACACTCTACTCGATTTGCTTGCACTTGGCTGGTCCGCTTTGGCAAGTACAATCACCTTCTGGGCATAAGGAATGGCCTTGGCGGCGGTTTCGGGACTCTGCACATAAGTGTTGGCCAGCATGAGAAGCGCGGCCATATTGTCAGGGTTGGTGGCAATTGCTTTCTCTGCATAAGCGATGAGACGCTTGTTGTCTTGCATCTCAGCCAAAGACATCATGGCGTAGGAAGTCAGTTGATCATCAAGACCTGACTGGGGGAAGGTTGCCGTGAACTGTTCTATGTAGCCCATACGGGTCTTGGCATCGGTTTCCGAAGTAATCACGCTGAAGGCCGAGTTCTGAAAGAACTCGTAGGCGCCTTTATTGTTCTGCTTCTCGGTGTCAATGCTCGTTCGAAAATTCTCGTCACTCACGTCCGCAGGTTTTGTCTGTTGGCCGATGGAATCGTAGATCCCGCCGCCTTTGATGGCGTATTTGAAGACGCGCGCATTGTCGTGCATCTGCTGCGCGATCCCCACTTGGGAACTGAGAATGTCGAGATTTCTAGGAGACGCCGCCATCGCGGTATCTCCTGCTTCCACGGCTTTCGCTAGATCTCCCGCTGCCTGATATATCTGGGCCAGCTGCCAGTTGCCGAAGGCAACAGCCATGGGGTTGGACGAATACTTTTGCACGAAATCCTGGAACATTGAAATCTTCTTTTGCGGGTCCTGCTCATTTCCGATGGTGGTGAGATCCTTATCCTCGGGCGTTCCAGCTGCGATGGTGACGCTATCGATTTGAGCGAAGGAAACCGAGGAAATGAATACCAAAGCTGTAACAAGGCCGACTCGAATTGGAGACATGAGGGCGTGACCTCCTGGCCAGCGCCCGAATCCTAGCGCTGATTGGCTAGAGCTTCAAGCAGGATTTTTGTCCCAAGTGTGCCGAACGAACCTTCAGTTCGATTGGCGCGGCGCTCCCCGCGTGCGGTAGTCTTGGCGCAGTGAGTTCATCAAACCTCGTTCAACATGCGACTCCGCCTGATGTTTCCCGAGGCGAACCCCGCTCGCGGCGGCGCATACCCTTGCTATGGATCGTCATCATCGCTTTGGTCTTACGGGTATTGGTGATCACCGTGGGCCACACCTACAGGATCACGCCACGCCGGGACCACTTCCAATTCGGTTGGGAGACGGGTCGGATTGCGCGGTCCATTGCCCTTGGCCAGGGATTCGCCTCGCCAACGGACTTGCCTACGGGAGCGAGCGCGTGGACAGCTCCTGTTTACCCGTTCATCCTGGGCCAGGTGTTTAAGGTGTTCGGGATCTACAGCAATAGGTCTGCTTGGGTGATCCTTGTCTTCAACAGTATTTGTTCGGCACTCACGTGCTGGACCCTTTACCGGATCGCGGGTTGGATTTTCGGGGAATCCGTAGCGCGAGGAACAGCCTGGACGTGGGCCGCTTTCCCCTATGTCATCTATTGGCCGGTGCGGGTGGTCTGGGACGTGTGCCTGAGCACGTTTCTGTTGACCGTTGCGCTCTGGCTGGCGATCCGCATGCGCGAGAAGACGACGTTGCGCGCAGGGATCGTTTATGGGCTGCTCTGGGGATTGATCGCGCTGACCAACACTGCGCTGGTCCTGCTGCTACCGTTCATGCTTGCGTGGATTTGCTATCCCGCGGGATGGAAGGCGGTGAAACCGGTCGCACTCTGCCTCCTAACAATCGTTCTCTCGGTTGCTCCCTGGACCATTCGGAACTACCGGGTGTTTGGGCGATTTGTATTTATCCGCGACAACCTGCCGCTTGAATTGCACGAGGCGAACAATGAATCCTCTGACGGGTTGTGGACGAGGCGCGAGCATCCTGGGAACGATTCGGTCGCGATGAAGAGGTTTCAAGAGCTCGGCGAGATCCGCTACATGGACGAGACCAAACGCGAGTTCTGGGACTTTGTTCGCTCCCACCCACAGCAGTTCGGTTGGTTCACGATCCAGAGGGTGTTCTATTTCTGGGCGGCTCCCCGGCAGGCCACAAACGTCAATGGATACGACCTCTGGATTGCGCGACACGTACAGTTCTTGCTGGCTGCGCTCTTTGCATTCGCCGGACTGGGGCTCATGTTGATGCGAAGGAATCCATATCGGTGGTTGCTCGCGCCGTGCCTCCTCGTATACCCGATACCTTACTATTTGGTAAATCCGTTTCCGCGATACAAGCACCCGATTGAAGCCGTGATGACGATGTTGATCGTTTACCTTTTGTGGGAGAGCCGCGGCGTGAAGCTGGATTGGAAACTGCGGCGGATCAATGGCTAAGGAAAGCTACCGTTCCGGATCGGCGACTACGGGGCGGGTTTGAGGCGGCGCGCCTTTGCGGGTCACCTCTAGAGGCGTAAGAGTCGTTGGTTTTTTCGCGGCTCGCAAAGCCAAACAGCCTCTCCCATTGGGTTCCCAAGTCGTTCCACTCGCCATGCTCAAAACACCGCTCCCTGGGCAAACCTCACCCCTCGGATGGGCTTCTCCGCAAAAGAATGATGGAAGTTCGCGCAACCTGCGGGCACTCGTTTAAAGTGGATTATGCGATCGATTTTGCAGAGTCGCGGGCTGCGATTCATCCTTGCGGCAAATGTGATTTCCATGCTGGGCAGCGGGATGAATGCCGCCGCGGTGGCCTGGCACATTCTGCGTATCACCCACTCTGAGATCGCCTTAGGAACGTTTGCGGTCCTGCAAACATTACCGGCCATCCTACTGCTGCCGTTTTCCGGCGTGATCATCGATCGCGAGGACCGGCGGCGTCTGGTCATGATGTTGGATCTGATTCGCGCGGCGATCATCCTCATCGTTGCCATCCTGGCATTCACGGACAGAGTGGTGGTGTGGGAACTCTACCTAATGAACATGCTGGTCGCGGCCGGTTTCTGGATGTTCTGGCCGACAATCAGCGCGCTGATTCAGGAGCTTACGCCGGAAGAGGAGTTCGTTCATGCGAACATCTTCCTCATGGCCGGGGTACAGGGCGGCTGGTTGGTTGCCGGAGCGATCGTCGGCTTTGTGTACAACAAGATAGGGCTTGGTGGAGTGTTGCTGATCGACGTTAGCAGCTATCTGGTTTCTTTTGTGTGTTATTTGGCGGTGCGCAAAGGACGACACGTGGTACCCCGCCCCGCGGAGTTGCAAGCCGACATGATTGCGGCGGAGACTGCGCTTGGAAAATTCTTCCGTGAAATGCGAGAGGGATGGGAGTACCTTCGCGGCCGTCGCGAAGTGGTGCTGCTGGGCATAAGTTGGGCACTGTTTCTCTCGGCCATGATGACCGGGGTCGTGGTCACGCCGTCGCTGAGCGAAAAGGTATTCCAGAAGGGCGCGGTCGGCTACGGCTGGCTTAACGGCGGTTGGGGTGTGGGTGCATTCCTGAGTGCCTTTTACGCGTCGCGCTTCATCGGCAGGTTTGGAGCAAGGCGTGCCATCGCGATTTCGCTCGGCGTGCTGGCATTGTGCATGATTTCGGCTCCGACCATGCCATTGCTCGCGCTCGCCGTTCTGCTGTATGGATTGATGGGATCAGGGCGGGGAATTACCGGAATCGCATTCGGTACAAGGTTGATGGAAGACATTCCGAAGCACTACATGGGGCGCGTGCAGAACACGTTCTATGCGGCCGGAACTTTCTTGCAGGTGCTTCAATCGTATCTGGTGGGCGCGGTCGCGGAGAAGAACCTGAAGGCGGGGTTTGCCTCGATTGGACTTGTGTACACGCTGGGATTTGCAACCGCAGCGTGGCCAATACGCGGCGCTTCGGCGGCACAGGTTGAACCAGCCGACTAGTCTCAGTTCAACATACAATCGCCGCTATAATGTTGTTTTAATCTCACTCGAGGATTGAAATCCATGCCATCGGCAAATGGACATAACGGCAACGGCCATAACGCAGACGGGAACGGTGGCGTGAATCGTCCGCGCACCGAGTGGATTGCCCGCCGTAAGGCCGAGAATACGGACGGCAACTTCTCGCAAATGCACTACGCCCGACACGGTGTGGTCACGGATGAGATGGAGTACGTCGCCCGCAAGGAAAAGCTCGCTGCGGAACTGGTGCGCGACGAGGTAGCGCGCGGGCGAATGATAATCCCAGCAAATATCAACCATCCTGAGTTGGAGCCGATGTGCATCGGCATTGCCTCCCTGTGCAAGATCAACGCAAACATCGGAAACAGCGCGGTTACCTCGGAGATTTCCGATGAACTGAAGAAGCTGCACACGGCGGTTCACTACGGCGCCGATACAGTCATGGATCTTTCAACCGGGGGCGACATTCACGATATTCGCGAGGCCATCCTGCGTCACTCGCCGGTACCCATCGGAACGGTTCCGATCTATGAAGCCATCTCGCGGGTTCGGAGGATCGAAGATCTCACCGCCAACCTGATGCTGGAAGTCATTGAAGAACAGGCCGCGCAGGGGGTGGACTACATGACAATCCACGCCGGCGTGCTGATCCAATACCTGCCCCTGGTTTCGAGACGTATCACCGGTATCGTAAGTCGCGGCGGTGCGATTCTGGCGCAGTGGATGGCTCACCACCACAAGCAAAATTTTCTCTACGAGTGCTTCGAGGACATCTGCAAGATTTTTGCGAAGTATGATGTCTCGTTCTCACTGGGCGATGGTCTTCGCCCCGGGTGCATTGCCGATGCCAGCGACGAAGCTCAGTTCGCCGAACTGAGGACGCTCGGTGAGTTGACGAGGAAGGCCTGGGAATCGGACGTGCAGGTGATGATCGAAGGCCCTGGGCACGTGCCGCTCGACAAGATCAAGGAGCAAGTGGACAAGGAGAACGAGCTTTGCTACGAAGCGCCTTTCTACACTCTCGGACCGCTCGTGACCGACATCGCTCCTGGATATGACCACATCACATCGGCCATCGGTGCAGCCATGATCGGCTGGCATGGTGCTGCCATGCTTTGCTATGTCACTCCGAAAGAGCACCTCGGCCTGCCCAATGCCAAAGACGTGAAGGATGGAATTATCGCCTACAAGATTGCGGCCCACGCTGCCGACATCGCACGGCACCGACCGGGGGCTCAGGACCGAGATAATGCCCTCAGCTTTGCGCGGTACAAGTTCGATTGGGAGAAGCAGTTTGCGCTGTCCCTCGATCCCGAGACGGCCCGCTCCATGCACGACGAGACTCTGCCCGATGATTACTACAAGGAAGCGGCATTCTGCTCGATGTGCGGACCGAAGTTCTGTTCTATGAATTATTCAAGCAAAGTGGATGACTACAATCGCACCGTGCACGGGCTGGAGAAGAAGGACTATTCAGACGTTGTCGAGAGATTGGTTAGGTTGAAGTAGGTCAGCGTTTTGGTTTGCCGGCCAAGCCATAGTAGACGTAAGTGTCGGTCGCCACGTAGTCATCTTCGTCGGGATTGCGACGTACCCGCGGCTTTTTTGATTGGGAAGTCGAGGCGTTGGTTTTCGGTTGAGCTTCGGGAGCCGCGGGCCTCACGGCGACGATCTTATCCTTGTCGCCCTTCTGACTACCACCCGCAAATGGACTGGGCTTCTCTGTGATTGCTTCCTTAGGAATAACGGGCGGGGATGGTGGCTGAGATGTCGGGGATGGTGCGGCCGCATCCACGGTTTCCTGTGCTGACCGTAGAAATCCCCGTCCCGGCCCGTAGTGGCGCAGAGCAGAGATAACTCCTAACGCCAACAGGGCCGAAAGGCCACCCATTGCCACAGAGGCCCACAGCCGCGAATTCCGCGGTAGAACCTGCTGCGCTTTGGCGGCCTTCGCCCTTGCCGCCAGAGGGTTAACAAATTGCCAAGTCGAGCCTGGTATTCGGATCCTAACCCGCAGGGTGCGTGCGCGGTGCCATATTCGCGCAGGACCGCTCATGTCGGCCCCACGAACGTTCTCTCGAAACCGTTGAAGGTCTGAGCGGGATTGAGAAAACGCATCTTTGACGACGGCCGTCCACCTTAGTTTCACGACATCGAGCGCGTAGCCTGACTTCTGGCGAATAAGGTTTAGCCCTTCAGTGCTCACCTGAGCACCGCTGCGCGCAGCGGCCTTCATTCGAGCGAAGACTTCCACTCCGCGAGCTCGCTGCAAAATCAAAGATATCTTGGGCAGTTTCAGACTTTTGAATCTCGAAACCAAATTCTTGAATCTCTTGGATCGAGCCGGGCGAAGTGGAGTCAATGGCGAGACGTAAACCAGCTCGAGCTTTGCCGGTTCCCCATCCTTTTGCGACTCCGGCTCAACTGGCTTGGGCACAACGGCGCCGACGATCGCTTTCCGATAGGGGAAGGAAACGGCAGTGTCGACCAAACGCGCGCGACGGGCTATTTCTATGTCGTCGACGCGCGGCGACTGCATGGGCACCGAATTGGCGCCGGGGTCCTGCGGGGAATAGGGTTCAGCGCGCGTGGACATGCGCACCGGCATTTTCACAGGCTCGGCTGGAGAGAGCTCTACTTCCTTGGGGAAGTTGTCCCACATATCCGGCGGCAGCTCTGTGGAAGCCTGGGCCTCGGTGGCCTGCCATATGAGGCCATGCGGAACCAACGGCTCGTCGTCCTCTGGGAGCTCCTTACGCCGCCAGAACATAGTAGGTACTTAGATGCTATCTGGCAAGAGGCGTTTACTCTGGGGGCAACTTGGGTGCTAACAGATTTTGGGTCTAGACGGCTACCGCTACTTCCCGCTGCATCCGGTAGGCGTTCGAGACGTATTGCAGGACCATGCGCTGAGTGTTGAAAAATGAACCATTTAGCGCGATTGTGTAACGCATTACTTCCATGTACCGGTTGGGCCGTCCGTAGAACATCGGAACGATGTCCCGCTCCAGCTTGTCATACAGGTTGGCGATCTCGCTGGATGGGTCTTCGGCTATCTCGCTGCTGCCGATGGACCATCCGGTGACCCCCTCTATGTGTCCTTCGGCCCACCAACCATCGACCACGCTGAAGCTGGGGACGCCGTTGAGCGCGGCCTTCATGCCGCTCGTGCCCGAGGCTTCCTGGGGACGCATGGGATTGTTCAACCAGAGATCCACCCCCGAGGTGATGAGACGACCCCAGCGCATATCGTAGTTCTCGACGTATACGGTCTTAATAACGTCGGAGAGAGAACTTGCTCCCCCTAGAACCCGGCGGATGAGATTCTTGCCACCTTCATCATTAGGGTGGGCTTTGCCGCCATAAACCAGCTGGATCGGCCCCACCTCGCGTGTAATCTTTCGCAGCCGCTCGGGATCGTGGAATAACAAGTCCGCGCGTTTGTAAGTGCTAGCTCGACGCGCAAAGCCAATGGTGAGCACCTTAGGGTCGAGCTGCACGCCGAAAGATTTTGCAATTGCTTCAAAAAGCTCAGCCTTTGCTTCGGCATGAGCCTGACGAATGCTGGGCAGGGGAATGCTGATCGCGTAGCGGAGATAGTTGTTATCGGTCCGCCACCCGGGGATGAATGAGTCAAACAACTCGGCAAAAGCCGGGGAAGTCCAAGTGATTGCATGCACGCCATTGGTGATCGCACTGATCTCATAAGTCGGGAACATGCCGCGGGACACTTCCCCGTGACGCATAGCCACACCGTTCACGTATCCGGAGAAGCGGAGCGCCAGATAGGTCATGTTCAAGGCATCGCCTTCCCAAGCTTCGGCTTCATCAAGCAGGGCGACGTCATCGTGGGCGAGAATCTGGACTGCGAGGCTACGCGGGAACTGGTCGTGCCCAGCGGGCACAGGCGTGTGCGTGGTGAAGATACACATGTCGCGAACGCCATCAATATCCAGCTGTTTGAGGCGTCCGGCGAAGCTCTGATCGAGGCGGCGCTCCAGAAGGCCGAGCGAGAGCAAGGCCGAATGGCCCTCGTTCATGTGATAGGCCTCGAGCTGGCCGGGGTAGAGCTTTTCGAGAAGGCGGAAGCCTCCAAACCCGAGCACGATCTCCTGCGCTAGCCGATAGCGTTGATCGCCGCCGTAGAGACAATCGGTCAAGGCGCGATCGTATTCGGAATTCTCCGGCAGATCTGTATCCAAGAGGTAGACAGGAACAATGTCGCCGCTGACTCCCGTGATCGTGTACCTCCAGGCACGGATGGCGACCTGGCGGCCCTCAATCTCTACGTCCACCCGGTGCTTGGTTTCAGTCAGCTGTTGCTCGGGCGCCCAATCCTGGGGCTTCTCAAACTGATTGCCCGCGGCATCCAGAATCTGGCGGAAATACCCCTTGCGATAGCAGAGGGTAACGGCACAGAGTGGCACGCCAAGGTCAGCTGCTGAGCGGAGGGTATCTCCGGCAAGAATGCCCAAGCCGCCACTATAGGTAGGAATATCCGGCTCGAGGGCGATCTCCATCGAGAAGTAAGCGACGCGGGGAGAGTTGTGTTTTTTCATCGTGAGTGCATGCCCAATGGCGTGTGGTCCTGCTGGCGCGCGTTCCGAGGAACAACACTGACGTAAGTATAACGTTTCGGTGCTAGATTGCTGTGGAAAATCAGCGCCGGGGGCCTTTCGTCAACTGAGCTCGCAAGCCCCGGGACCTCAGTTGGTCCTCTCGATAAGGAAGCGTGCGATGACCTGTAGCATCTCTGCCCGTGAACCAAAACCTTTCAGCGCATCGCCTGCCGAGGCAAGCAGCTCCGCTGCTCGCTTGCGAGATTCTTCAAGACCGAACATCGCAGGGTAAGTTGCCTTTTCCGAGGCTAGGTCCTTTCCCGCCGTCTTGCCCAGCTGTTCGGACGTCTGGGTGACGTCGAGGATGTCATCGACAATCTGAAACGCCAACCCAATCGACTGTCCATAGCAACGCAGTTGCCCTACCTCGGATTCCGAGCCACCGGCATAGAGGCCGCCACTCACGACGCTCGCAGTGATGAGCGCTGCGGTTTTCGAAAGATGGATGTATTGCAGCGTCTCCTGGTCCGGCTTCCTGTGCTCGGACTCGAGATCGACGACTTGGCCACCGATCATTCCGTTGATGGTGCCCGTGCCGCGGGCGATTTCCTCGATGATTCTGACGCGGGCTTCAGCCACGCATTGCACGCGCGAAAGTATCTCGTATGCGCGCGTTTGCAGGGCGTCGCCTGCCAAAATGGCGGTGGCTTCGCCGAAAGCTTTATGGCAAGTGGGGCGTCCGCGTCGGAGATCATCGTTATCGAGCGCCGGAAGATCATCGTGGATCAAAGAATAGGTGTGCAGCAGTTCCAGCGCTGCACCTACTTCCTCGATTCCATTGGGTAGCGAACCGACTACTGCCCGGCCCGCTTCCATACACAAAATCGGACGGATGCGTTTGCCTCCAGCAAAAACGCTGTGCCGCATGGCGCGATGAATGGACGCCGGACGTGCGTCGGGACTGGGCAGAAGGCGCTCCAACGCTGCGTCCGCGATTTTCCGTCCTTCTTTCAGCGTTTCCTTCAGCATGGAGGTGAGTATAGCAAGCCAGTCCCCAGCTCCTGCCCTCGCAGGCATCAAACCTTCCATGAAATCGCGGTATTGGTTTTGTGTTCTCGTTGCTGTTGCCGCAACTCTGAGCGGTTGTAGGGCTCGTCAGCCCTCGAGCCAACCGTCGGCAATCAGCAACCTCACCTATATCGATCTTCGACCCGGTTGGAGAATTCGAGTTGTGGCACCGATTTTGAAATCGGGAGGGTACAACGTCCAGCTCGAAGAAGTGCGCAATCAAAACGGAACCATCACGATGACAACGGGTAAGGACTTCGAAGGATACGAGACGGACTACTACGAGGTGCACAATGCAAGGAATCTTCTGACAGTCACCTTTCGTTCCGCCGAGATCCGACGCAACGACGGCTCTCTGAGCTGGGCACCGCATCCGCTTATACCGCTCTTCCAAATTCCCAATGAAACCCGGTACCTGCGCCTGTTGTTTCTTACCCGCAGCAGCGACCGGGACCATGACCAAGCAGTCCTGACGGCTCCTTCTCGCGAACAACTTGAAAGTCTCACGAACCAGGTGCAGTCGAACCCTGCTCAGCACTGCAACTCACAAGATGCGCTTACTTGCGTTTGGGTGCCGGCTGGTGTGGCCGTTCGTCCGGAGAGGAAGCAGGGTCGAGAGTGGGTTCCGGCGCTGTAAAACGTCGTCTCCTACTCCCGTTTTGGGACCTCATTGCGAAGGGTTTCGGGCGCGTTCAGGCGGGTTGGGTTTCGCCGCAACGGGTTCAGATCCTTGCACCGAAAGCGGGTCGCAAATAACGATCAATTTCACACTCCTTTAACACTCCCTCGCTAGAGTTCCTGTGGAGATTCGAGGGGAGGGCCTGCCTTATACTAAGGGGGCCGCGCAGGCGCTCTCTGTCGCCTGCAGTGCCTCGGCATTCTGCCGCAATCCCGTCATGGCTCGTGCTTCTATTGACAATTCGGCGTATTACATCAACCGCGAACTCTCTTGGTTGCAGTTCAACCGGCGGGTGCTCGAAGAAGCCCAGGATGATTCGAACCCGCTTCTGGAACGGCTGAAGTTTCTGTCCATCAGCGCTAGCAATTTGGATGAGTTCTTTGAGGTGCGCGTAGCTGGATTGGTGCAGCAGATTGAAGATGGCTACAGCGAAGCGGGGCCGGACGGACTGACGTTGACTGAAGAGCGGGACTCGATATCTGACGAAGTGCACAAGTTTGTTGCCGAGCAGTACCAGTGCTGGAACGAGCAGCTGAGGCCACAGCTGTCGGAGAAGGGAATCCGCGTTCTAGGGCTGTATGAGCTCGATGAGAATGCTCGGGCGTTCGTTGAGGAATATTGCGACCGTGAACTCGACCTGTTGCTCACGCCGGTGACAGTCGATCCGGCACACCCGTTTCCACGGGTAATCAACAAGGCTTTGTGCGTGGCTTTTCTGCTGCGGCGACGCCGGCGTTCATCGCTGACCTACACCGGTGTTGTGACGGTGCCACGGTCATTGCCGCGACTGGTCCGGCTGCCGTCGGACAGCACAATTGACTTCATCTTTTTGCATGATCTGGTGGCATTTCACGCGGGGCGAATGTACAACGGCTACGACATTGTTTCCTCGGCCGCCTTCCGCGTGACCCGAAACAGTAACCTCTATCTGGCCGAAGAAGAGTCGCGGAGTCTGCTTGAGTCGGTGCGTGCGGAGCTGCATAACCGGCGCAAGGGGGATGCAGTGCGGCTTGAGATCGAGGCCAGTGCCGATCCGGAGATCATTGAGCGGCTGCGAACCAATTTCGGCCTGGAGCCCTGGCAGGTGTTCCATGCCGACGGTCCGGTAAATCTGCCACGTCTGTTCAATGTCTACGAGCAAACCGATCGACCAGATTTGAAATTCAAGCCTTTTGCGCCCCGCGAACTTCGGTTGACGGCGAAGTCCCAAGACCTGTTCGAAGAACTGCGACGGCATGACGTGCTGCTGCACCATCCGTTCGACTCATTCGATGCGGTTGTGGCATTCATCGAAGCGGCTGCGGAAGATCCCAACGTATTGTCGATTAAGCAGACTCTCTATCGCACGGGCGAGAATTCAAAGATCCTGCGCTCGCTGATTGATGCGGCGGCGAAGAATAAAGAAGTGACCGCAGTGGTCGAGCTCAAGGCGAGATTCGATGAAGCTTCCAACATCCGCTGGGCGCGTGCTCTGGAAGATGCCGGAGTGCAAGTGTTCCACGGGCTGGTCGGGCTGAAAACGCACTGCAAGTTGTCGCTGCTGGTGCGCAAAGATCCGGACGGTGTGTCGCGTCGGTACGCTCACCTCGGGACCGGGAACTACAATGCGACTACCGCGCGCTTCTACACCGATCTGAGCCTGATGACCGCAGATCCGGAAATCACCGGCGCGGTGCACGACGTATTCAGCTTCTTGACTGCGTACTCTGAGCATTCGAGCTACGCGCCACTGATGGTCTCGCCGGTGAACATCGCCGAGCACAGCCTAGATCTGATTGCGAGAGAAAGCGATCACGCTCAACTAGGGCGCCCGGCGCGCATCGTCGCGAAAATGAACGCGCTGCTCGATAAGAACATCATTGCAGCTCTTTATCGTGCATCGCAGACGGGCGTGGAAATTGACCTTCTGGTGCGGGGAATGTGTGCGTTGCGGCCAGGGGTACGCGGCATCAGCGATCGCATCCGCGTGCGTAGCATTGTCGGCCGCTTTCTCGAGCACAGTCGAATCTTCTACTTCGCAAATGGTGGACAGGACGAAGTTTACCTTTCGAGCGCCGACTGGATGCCACGCAATTTATACGAACGCGTCGAGGTCATGTTCCCGGTGAAGGACCCGATGCTACGAAACCGAATCATGCACGAGGTTCTCAGCGCCTATCTCGCGGATAGCATCAAAGCACGTTTGCTGCGAAAAGACGGCAGCTATGTGCGAGCCTGGCAGGCGACGGGGAAGCGTAAGCCCCCGGTAGCGGGGTTCAGCGCCCAGGACTTTCTAATTGCGGTCGCCGAAGGCAAGCAGACCATTGAAGCGATTCCGTCGGTGCAAGAGCCAAAGCCACGGCGAAGGGTGGCGCGAAGGGAACGTAAGGTCTCATGATTATCTACTTTGTACGGCACTCGAGTGCCGGCGAACATCTGAATAACCCAAAGAAGGATGAAAAGCGTCCCCTCGATGCCGATGGAATCGAGCAGTGCGGATTCATCGGTCGCGCGCTGGCCGCGCTGAACGTCCAACCCGATGTAATCGTCTCGAGCCCATTGAAGCGAGCTACGCAAACGGCCTCGTTGATTGGTAACGAGATCGGCTATGAGTCGAAGCTGCAACTCGAGGCGGCCATGCGGCCGGAAGCATCGTTTGCAGACTTTCGGCGCATGCTCGACAAGTATACGAGGCACGAGGCGATCATGGTGGTGGGGCACAATCCGAGCATCACAGAGTTCCTGGCCAAGATGATCGCGAAATCCGGGTGCGAGGCGCTCCTCGACTTCAAGAAAGGCGCGGTGGCGCGCGTGGAAGCCGAACGACGCGCGGCCACCCTCAGTTGGTTCATCACTCCGAAGATGGCGCGTGAGATTCAGGCCTCGGCGGCGAGCGCAGCAAAGTCACATCCGAAAACCTCTCGGAAGTAGGTGCGCTCCTTTTCGACTGCCCACAGTTCAAGATCCAAGCTCAATGGGAGCTTGGGGACGAGCACAAGTTCGACCGAAGTCGAGCGAATACGCACGCGGAATTTCTTCAGCGCACCACTTCGTCCGAGGTTGAGGGCCGACGCAAGGCGCAGTAGCAGCGACGCTTTAGGGACGTTTTTCTGATCCGATGCCGCCAAGGACTGCGTGGGCGCATCGCCGGGAGAAGGGCGTGACTTTCCGAGATAACGTGCAATGGCGGCGATGATGCGCCGCTGCTGCGGTGTGTAGCCCAGAATTTCCGAGTGGGAAATGATGTAGTAGGTGTGGCGGTGTCGTCCGTTGCGATTGACGTAGTCTCCGACCTCGCAAAGCATGGCCGCGGCGGAAATCCACTCATTGTATTCGTAGGGCAAACGGTGAATGCGGCGTAAGGTCTTAACCAACTGCAGTACCGTGTCTCGCACGCGCAGGGCGTGGTCCTCATCCACATGGTAGTGCTCGAGCGCGGCGCGAATCGAATCCTGGCGTTCGGACTCAATCTGACGCCCTGAACGCGTGGCATGATCGAAATCCGCCGCCATCTGCGCCAACAGGCCGTCTCGCAGGCCCAAAGGCGAAAAACGGAACCCTGGGAGTTTGCAGCGGTCAAGCAGTTCGGCAAAAACCGCGGCTCCGGCGATAATGATTTCTGCACGCCGCACGCCGATGCCGTGAATCTTGCGGCGCCCGTCCACGGTGAGGCGCGTCAGCATTTTCGCGATCTTGCGCATCTGCAGGTGGGTCACGGTCATGGCGCGCTGACTCCGGTTGCGATAGAGGGTTTGACAAACCGTCGCCAATGCTTCGGCTGTTCCGGAGGTAGCGATGACAACCTTCGGTTTTGCGTGGATGATACGCGGAGCAATGCGCCCGACTTCGCGAGCGATCAAACCGCGCAGTTGCCCTATCTCGGATTTGCGCGGCGGATCATGATGCACGAAATCATTGGTCAGGCGCACGGCGCCGAGTGGCAGACTGACCGTTTCCTCGATGTGTCCTTTGCGCGAGAGGGTCAGCTCGCAGCTGCCACCTCCGAGGTCCATCATCAGCACCGGAGAGGAATTCATTCGCGGAGCATAGGTCAGGCCAAGGTGAATCAGGCGCGCTTCTTCCAATCCTGAGATGATTTCGACTCTCCAGCCGGTCGCCGACCGTACCCACTCGAGAAAAGCACGGGAGTTGCGGGCATCGCGCAGGGCGCTGGTAGCGACCACCCGAACCGAATCGGCGCCGTAACGCTGGCAAGCGCGGTGAAAGCGGCGGAGGACTTTCACCGTAAGCGCGATCGCCTCCGGTGATAGAAAACCGTTGCGGAAGACAGATTCGCCGAGACGAGTAACTTCGCGATCTTCATGAATTTCGACCAAGCGGTGAGCGGTCAGCCGGGAGATCTTTAGGCGCACGGAATTCGATCCGATGTCAACGGCGGCAAAAGTCGGCATTCACGAACAGTGTATCGAGAATCGTTCGATTGGGTGATCGGGCCTTCGTCGGCGATGAAGAAAATTTCCGAGAGTCAAGCCACGGCGTCTTGTTGCATCTCGGGTGCTGAGGCTGGGGACTTCCGAGGAGAGATGGGTTCTGGGGCCTTCTGGGCTTTGGAGATCATCGTAATGGCGGTCACCAGCGCACTGGTGGCGCGCCGGAACTTGGCGCGTCCGATGTTTTGCAGTACCGATACCAAGGATGAATCGCTGACGCCGCCAAACCATTGCTCGGCCCGGTCTTTCAGCTTCATGACGTCGTGCCATTCGCCAATCGCATCCTGTGCCTTCTTGAGTTCCTCGAGGAACTGCAAGCGTTCCAGCGATTCGGGCGCGAGCTCCGCGAGATAACGGGCTTTTTTGGCTTCAACCCGATAGGTATGGAGCACCTTCTCGCTTAAGGGAATTGTGCCAAGATTAGGCAGCCGCGTGTGTGCGATCTTTAGGGGGTCGATCCCGTCGAGCTTGATTTCGCTTTGGACGCGACGCAGGCGCTTGCGGAGTGCGTCGACGGTTTTGGCATCCAGGGTCTTCTCGAGCTTTTTCTTGCGGCGCGACTGTTCCGAATCAAGCCACTCGAGCAACTGGGCACGATGACGTTGGCGATCGGGGACCTTCAGCTGTTTCAGAAATGCAATTTGCACATCGAGATCCCGCACTCTCCCGGCTTTCTTGCGCAATTTAGAGAGGAGCTTGAGCAACTTTTTCTGGTTGCCATTTTGGGGTGCAAGTTCCGAAACCAATGCCTCGACCCTGCGGCTGTGAGTACGAAACTTGTGCACATTGTCCGCGCTCGCGGATTTGAGCAGCTTCCCGACTTGCCGGGCCATGCGCTGAAACACGAGCCGCGATTGCTTTTCAAACAAAGAAACCACCGCCGGAGTATGAAATCCGTTGGACATAGGCTCGACGTTTGGCTGCTGCGCCGGGAGTAGAAGGCTGGTGATTAACCAATAAACAACCCAATTCTAACATTCGATTCACAATTGATCGAGAGTAGTTGTACCCGGGGTCACGAGGTTCGCGCTTTTTGCGCTCAAGTGTTCCTTTAAGGTGTTAGGGCAGGCGGCTGAGCTCCTGGTGCATCCGCAAAGGAAAACTCGTTCGAAACATTGGGATACGGCTGGTCTCCAACCTCAACATAGGGGTAGATAAAGTAGTTCAGAGGCTCGCCGGCCTGAGGTGGACTGAGCCTCAAATCGCGTCCAATGGTGAACTGAATACGCTCGGCGTCATGGGCGCCGAAGAAGTAGTCCTGCTTCACCGGATGCTTCCAGGCTTCGGAGATATCGACGGGAATCCATCCGATTTGGGGATCGAAGAATTCGGCCCAGCAGTGATAGCCGGCAATATCAGCGGTGTGCCGGTCGGTGGGAAGGGGGAAGCCGATTTCGAAGCGCGACGGGATACCTTGCGAACGGGCCATGGCAATAAAGAGGGAGTGAAAATCCGTGCAATTACCCTTTTTTGCGTCGCAGGCATAGAGCACATCACCCTTCCCCCAGCCAGTGCCGGTCTTGTCGTAACGCATGTTCTCGAAGACGTAGTCATAAATGGCGCGGGCTTTATCGCGTGCGAAGGTTCTACCGCCGGTAACCTTCACCGCGAGCTCGGCGGGAATTCCGGTAATCGGAACCAATTTGTCGGGGGCGAGGTCTCGCTGGTACTCCTTCTTGCTTAAAGTGGCGTCTTGAAGACGCGGCCGGCTCACCCCAAGCGTAAGGTGCTCCCGACGAACCACTTGGTAATCTACCGAGAAATGCAGGTCCCTGGGCTTCGCATTTGAGGTTTCCGCGTAATAGATCTCATTTCCAAAACGCGACTCCCTGGTGCGCTTCAGCGGCAAGTCGCCCTTAGCGGACATGACTTTGATGTCCTGGAAATCGTCGGAGTGTGCAGCAGGGAACCACACGCGAACTTTCTGTCCTTCCGGCACATTCTTGACCGCAAACGCATAGTGAAATGTGAAAGAACGGGACGACTGGGCTAAGAGGGCCGGGGAAATCAGCACCAAGACAATTGAAAGCGAAGGCAAATTACGCGGCATCTTTGTTCTCCTGGGTAGGTTGAGCTGGGTGGACACACACGGTGCTCAGGAGTGAACGTTCAAGTGAAGCCGCGCAGGGCGTGCAACATGCGAAATATAGATTACCTGGCGATTAGGAAGATTTCCACAGGGATAAAGAAGCAGGGGGCCCCCCACTGACCAGAGATCTCTTCTTGACCCGAACCTTTGCCGACGCTCGAATGAAACATACCCTCGTTCTTTCACTATCGAGACGAAGTGAGCGGTCGCCAATTTACCGCAAAGTTCCTCTTGGGGATTCCTGAGTTCGCGCGACCTATTCGGAACTCCGGTAAAATACAGCGATGACTGCCGCCGTCGAGTGCCGCGATCTGCGCAAAACGTACGACGGGAAAGTCGAGGCGGTTCGCGGGTTAAGCCTGCTCATAGAGCCTGGGGAGTGCTTTGGCTTGCTCGGGCCAAATGGTGCAGGGAAGACAACAACCATCGAGATTCTTGAGGGGCTGCTAGAGCCAACTTCTGGGGAAGTCTCGATTCTAGGACGGAGCTGGAAGACGCATTCGCGAGAACTGCGCGAGGACATTGGTATTTCGTTACAGGAGACGCGACTTTCGGAGAAGCTGACGGTTCGCGAGACGATTGAACTGTTTGCCAGCTTTTACACACAGCCGCGAAGTACGCATGAAGTGCTCAGCGCGTTGCAGTTGAACGAGAAATCTGAGGCCCTGGTCGGGAACCTTTCCGGCGGACAGAAACAGAGGCTCGCGGTTGCTACAGCGCTGGTTGCGTCGCCGCGGGTGTTGTTTCTCGACGAGCCCACCACCGGTCTCGACCCGCAAAGTCGACGCCAGCTTTGGGACATCATCCGCGCCTTCCAACATGATGGCGGTACCGTGTTGCTAACGACCCACTACATGGATGAGGCGGAACGACTGTGTGATCGCCTGGCGATTGTTGATCACGGTCAAGTGATTGCCGAAGGCTCGCCGGCGGATCTGATTGAGAGACTGGGTGGACATCATGTGGTCGAGTTCGCGTTGTCGGGAAACGGACTGGGAGATGCGGCCGCGTGGCAGTCGCTGCCGAGCGTGGATTCCGCGCGTAATGAGGATGGCGTGATTTGCCTTAGTGTGCGCGAGCCCCACCGCACGATTCCTGCGCTCCTGGAGCAAGTTGATCAGCGGTCGGCCCAGTTGGAAAGGCTGAACACGCGTCAAGCCAGCCTGGAAGATGTGTTTGTGAATTTGACAGGGAGACATTTGAGAGAAGACTAGGTCCTTTTGAGAAAGTCATGACGGTAGCGCAGCAAACACCATCGCGGCATGAGAGTCAGAAACCCATGCTTGCTCCCCGGAATGGACGCTGGTCGGGATTCCGGCATTTGCTTGGCGCGCGCATGCTGGAGCTGAAGCGCGAAAAAGAAGTCGTGTTCTGGGTGTTTGTGTTTCCTTTGCTGCTCGCACTCGGCTTGGGCTTTGCGTTCCGCAACAAGCCCGCAGACCGAACCACCATAGCAATTCTGGCCGGTCCGAATGCCGCTCACATTCTGGAACTTGTACAAAGTTCACCGCAGAAGCACGCAATCCGGGCAGAGATTGTGGACGATTTTCAGGCAGCCAAGGGGCTTCGTCTTGGCAAGTACGATCTGATCGTCGAGCCCATTGCTTCCGATAAGGTTCAGTACCATTACGATCCTGCTCGTCCGGAGAGCGTTCAATCTCACATTGAGGTGGATGATGCATTAGAGACCGCGGCGGGCCGCAAAGATGTGTTGACTACAAGTGTGATCGTCTCTTCAGAGCCCGGCTCACGCTACATCGACTTCCTTATCCCAGGCCTGCTGGGTATGAACTTGATGAACTCGGGCATGTGGGGAATAGGGTTTGCACTGGTGGACATGCGGCAGCGCAAGCTCCTCAAGCGCTTTGTGGCCACACCCATGCGGCGTTCGGATTTTCTGATGGCACTCGCTAGCAGTCGATTGATCCTCATGGTCATCGAAGTCGCCCTGCTCCTTGGGTTCGGAATCCTGATGTTCCACATGCGGGTGCTTGGGTCTTTTTCGACCATAATTCTGCTGGGGGCACTTGGGGCGATCTCGTTCGGAGGTCTCGGCCTTCTGACCGCCAGCCGCGCGCAAAAGATCGAGAGCGTCAGTGGGCTGATTAACATCGTGATGATGCCGATGTGGATTCTTTCGGGTGTGTTCTTTTCTTATGAACGCTTCCCGGCTACGGTGCAGACGTTCATTAAGCTGCTGCCTTTGACCGCGCTGAACGACGCCCTGCGGGCAACGATTCTTGAAGGCTCAAGTCTGGTCTCGCAAACCGGACGAATCTCCGTGCTAGTCGCTTGGGGTGCGGTGTCGTTTCTTCTAGCGTTGCGTTGGTTCCGCTGGACCTAAAACAAAGCAACTATCTGCATTCAAAGCTCCAACCAACGCATGTACTTCCAGCTGCATCTGAGTTGGATGCCCATGCTAGACTCGTCCCGTGATTTGGCGTTAAGGCTTGGGGCTACGCCGGATCAATTGCAGCGCGTACCGGTATTCCACTGCCTCGTCGCTGGCGCTGCAACGTCCCATGCTTCAAGGGTGGTCCCGTTTTTCTTCGCAAGCTGAAGTCGCGCCATGAGAGTCGCCGAACAATACGAAATTTGTGTGCCGTTTTTCGCGCGATTACGTGGGGCGTCTGCGCGCCTACTCTTGCTCGATTACGACGGGACTCTAGCTCCGTTCACGCCTGACCGGACGCGAGCCTTTCCCTATCGCGATATCCCGGAATTGATCTCGAAAATCATGGCAGCGAACACGCGGGTGGTTCTGATCAGCGGACGTTCCGCGCGCGAGTTGCTACTCCTGAGCGGAATCCATCCCCAGCCGGAGATTTGGGGAAGCCATGGGGCGGAGCGATTGTTTGCCGATGGCAGGTACGAGGTGGATGCGCCGGGGGTTCAGCACCGTCTTGCCCTGCAGGCCGCACGCCGCGCGTTCGTTGGCAATGGACTCAGGGACCGCATCGAGACGAAGCCAGGAAGCATTGCCGTACATTGGCGCGGGCTGACGCCCGCTGATCAACGCGCCACCGAAATCGAGGTTCGCCAAATCGGCCAGCCCCTGGTTCAAGAACATGGCCTGGAACTCCTGTCGTTTGACGGTGGATTGGAACTTCGCGCCCCGGGAAAGAACAAAGGGGACGCAGTTCTCACCATTCTGGGCGAAGCGGGCCGAAATGTTGCACCTGCGTACCTTGGGGATGACCGTACTGACGAAAATGCCTTTCGCGCCATCAAAGGACGGGGACTTGCAGTTCTGGTTCGGCCTGAACTCCGTCCCACGATTGCTGATGTCTGGCTGCGGCCTCCCGAGGAACTTCTGCATTTCTTGCGAGATTGGCTTCAAGCCTGTGGACCGCAACGATGAAGCTGGAAGGAAGACTCATCGTCGTCTCAAACCGCCTGCCGGTGGAGATCAAACACCGAGGCGGGGGGCCACGGTTGTCCCGCAGCGCGGGCGGACTGGCTACGGCGCTTGACAGCATTTGGCGTTTTACCCACGGCTCCTGGGTAGGGTGGGCCGGAGCCGCCGATTCCCCTAATGCAAATGAGTTATTAAAGAAGGCAGCGCGCGGGCGTTCTTACGGCTTTAAGCCGGTCGCCCTCTCGCGCGACGAAATCTCGAAGTTCTATTCCGGGTTTGCCAACGAGATCATTTGGCCCTTGTTCCACGACATGCCTTCCCGCTGCAACTTCGATCCCGAATACTGGGAGGTATATCAGCGGGTCAATCGACGTTTTGCCCAGGCCACGGTCGACGTGACTAACGGCAAAGACGTGATCTGGGCACACGATTATCACCTGATGCTGATGGGGCGGTATCTGCGCGAGGTGGGTAACACCACACCTGCTGGCTTCTTTCTTCACATTCCATTTCCGGCGCCGGACATTTTTGAGAAGCTACCCTGGCGCAAGACAATCCTGAAATCTTTGTTGCAGTATGACATGCTCGGCTTCCAGACGGACCGCGATCGCTGGAATTTTGTGAGCTGTTTAGAGCGAATCGTTCCTGAGGCGCATTCGGTTCGAGAAAATCAGTTCAGCTCAGTCTCGCTCGATTCCCACCAGACCCGCGTGGGAACGTTCCCCATCAGCATTGCGTTTGAAGAATTCGCGAACCACGCTGCGAGTCGCGACGTGGAAGAGTTGTCGCGGCAGTTTCGGCACGAACTGGCGAACAAGTTTCTTGTGCTGGGAGTGGATCGGCTCGACTACACCAAGGGAATTCCTGAACGGCTTCGGGCCTTTCGCATTTTGCTGCGACGGTATCCCGAACTGCGGCATCGGGTGACGATGTTGCAGGTGGTGGTCCCGAGCCGCGAAGAGATTCCCAACTACAAAGAACTGAGACGCGAAGTCGAACTGTTGGTGAGTCAGATTAACGGTGAGTTTACCGAAGGCGGTTGGGTTCCAATCCACTACATGCACCGGAATCTTACGCGGAAGCAGTTGCTCACGTACTACCGGGCGGCGGATATTGCGCTCGTGACGTCGCTGAAAGATGGAATGAATTTGGTGGCAAAAGAATTCTGCGCTGCCCAGGTCGACGAATTGGGTGTCGTGGTAATCAGCGAATTTGCGGGAGCCAGTGCAGAACTGCAGCACGGTGCTTTGGTCGTGAACCCCAACGATCTAGCGGGTATCGCTGAGGCGATCCACAAAGCTTGTGTCATGCCCGTCGAAGAAAAGCGTTCCCGCATGCGTTTGCTGCGCGACATTGTCCGTACCTACAGCGTGCAAAATTGGGCCGAGGCATTCCTTAGCGCGGCCCTAGATGCTCGGGTGCCAGCAACCGAGACACACGAAGCCATTCCCTTAAAAACGCCAGAAACTCGCGAGCCGAAGATCGCGTAAGATCAGGTTTCCAACGCTGCTTCGAAAAGCATGAGGGAATCTACTCCGGGCCTTTTCGAACGGAAAGCACCGGAACGCGGGTTGGAGCATTCTAGTCTGAAGACTAGCGGCGAGACTTCTTCTTGATGGGTTTACTCGATGAAGAAGGACGGGCTCGCTTTCGGTCCGCGTAAAGAGTCCCCCGGCAGTGGCGTGCCCGGCAATAGCAGTCAGCCGGATCATCCGGGTCGCCGTCGTATAGGTTGTAATCGTACGAGAGTTCTTCTCCGACCGCGATGTTGCGAATGGCGCGGATGAACACACGACCATCGATTTCGTCAGCTTCGCAATTTGGACCACAGGAATGGTTTATGAAAGCGGCAATATTGTCACCGTCAATTACGTGGTCACCGTCGGTCAAGCCGAACAAATAGGTGCGCGGGGAGCGGTCGTAGATGGCATCGGCTTGGTCGTTGGTCAGGCGCGGCCCCGTGTACTCGACAACAATGTGCTTCCTGCTGATGGGCGTGGTGGTGTAAACACCATCGCCATGAATCTTGGATCGCCGGATAACGAGAGCCATAGGAGAGCGGTACCCCAAGAAGCTATGGTCAATATATACAATGCTCCCTCGAACCGCATACCCGTCCTGCAACAAGGAACCAACGGACAAGAACTGAAGGGACCGGGTGCAGCGGATTCTCAGCGGGAGATGTCGCGCACTTTGCAGGGGAACTGGAAGCACGACGATCTGATGAATGACGCGATTGAGAACATGACCACACCTCTGCAATTGTCAGGGTGCAAAATGGACGAAGCCTACAAGCAGAGTGTCGGGAGCTGAGGTCGCTAGTATTCCGCTGAACGCGAGGGAATCGTTGAGAGAACATTCTAACCGACGGCCAAATCCTTCAATTAGATCGACTTTAAAGCGGCAGGGCACTTGGGAAGCGCGTCTGGAAATCGAGGAGACCAACCCATTCTGGCGTGATCGCGATGCGCACCATCTCCTGAATCATGGAAGTAAGCTGCGCGACCCAAGCTTTCCCTCCCTCTTCTCCGAAATACCGCTCCGCAGCGAAGGCATATTCAGGAACGATTCCGTTCATTGATTGCAAACGAGCAGTACCGCGTACTAGCAGTACCTTGTGCGGAAAATTGTTGTCATCGATCGTGAGCGCCACCTTCGGATTCCTGGACAGAGCTTTCAGTTTCGGCGCTTTGGACGGTGACCCTAGCACAAACTCTCGCCCATCCCAATGAAACCAAATCGGAACGACTCTTGGAGAACCGTCACTCCAAACGTAGGCTAAACGCGCTGGAATTCTTGATTTCAGGAGTTCTTTGGACGCGGGATGCTGCAATAGTTCAAGGCTGCCCTGCTTTACAGGCATAGATCGTCCTTCTCCCCGGCGATGTTCGCGCAGAATTATATACATTTCGAGCTAATTTGTTACAAAATGCGCGATATATGAGGGCCGAAAATCCGTGGAAGACGCCATCATCAGTGGACACAACATCTCTTTATCTACAACGCTCTTTGAGGCCATCCCCAGGGCGCCTCGCCGACTGTCAATGAGGGTCAGTGGTACACTGCCGCCGTTATTTCCGGAGGCAAGAGATGCGTGCTTCTCTTTTTTATCGAATCGCTGCGGTGCTTCTGATGCTTTTCGCCGCTGGACATACATTTGGCTTTCGCCAGAACAACCCGGAGTGGGGAGCTGACGCGGTTCTTGCCTTAATGCGATCCGTTCATTTTGACGCGCTTGGTTTCAATCGTACATATTGGGACTTCTTCAGCGCGTTCGGATTCTTTCTCTCGGTGTTCCTTGTGTTCACGGGAGTTTTGGCGTGGCAACTGAGCCGCCTGCCGGCAGAGACCCTGGTACGCGTACGCGGTATTGCGTGGAACCTCGTCGTTTGCTTCGTAGCGATCACTGCCTTGAGTTGTCGATTCGCCTTCACTATCCCCATCGTTTTCTCCGCCGTGATTACAGTCTGTTTGATCGCCGCCGCATGGCTTTCAGCCAAGCCGATCGCCTGACGATAAAATCTCTGTATCGTTCCTTTGACCCCGGCCCAGGCCCTATGGGGGAGAAGGTGCGTCGGCCTATTTCAGGGGCTCTGGAGGTACTTCTAGAGCGACTTGAGATCCCGAATGTCCGCTGTGCTCCGTTCGATTTTGCGGCAGACCTCAGGATGGTTCAGTTTCATTCCGGAGCGCTGTTGGACGAAATGCGCGATCAGGTGTGCCGAAGGAAGAACCTGGAAAGGCTCGGCGGTGGAGTCCTGGCCCGCCGAGCCGCTGTTCAAGCAAATCTATGCAGCGAGGCGCTCGGCCAGACGCTCCTTAACCCGTCCTGCCGCGAGGTGACGAACCAGTCGGCGATCGCGCTCAAGAAATGCCAGCTTGTCGGAAAGTACACTCTCCAAGAGAACGCCAACACCATAATTCTCAGTTGCGTCTGCGGCAATGATCAAAGCAGCGTACTCTGCAAACCGCAAATGCGCGAGATGAGTGGCTTTGGCAAGAATGTACAGATGCCGCGCCGCGGGTGACTGGATCTCAGCAAGTTCTCTTTTGAAATCCTCCATGAACACTTCCTGCAATTTCCCACTGAGCTGGACCGGTTTTGCTCCAATCATCTCAAAGCACTCGTCAAGTGCTCTCAGATTCTCTTCGGCGATAAACTCGCGCGCTTTCAAAGCCTCCTTTACATCTGGATTCTCGGCCGCTTGCCCGATGATTTCATATGCTTTAATGCTTCGCTCCGTGTGATTACGTGCGTTACTAAGGAGCATGACAAAAACCTCTTTTGGATCTTTAGCAGACATGATCGTATTCTCCTTCTAATTTTTGTTTGTCCAGTTTTTCGGCTTGGTTGGGGTTTGCAGGCTGCGACCAAAGTTGCCTGCGAGGACTTGATGGAGTCTTCAGTATGTGAGCATAAAGATGGTCCCATCTGGTCCGCAGTACCGTCAGCTGTCAGATCTACCAGTCAGGCTGAAGCGCAAGCGTCGACTGGATTTCCATGTCAGGAGTGTTCTTGGAAGCCTGTATAAGCTGTCTCCGGTGTGAGTTCCCGCAATCTCGAACGTTTCCCGCTGAAATGAACATTCGCTTGGCCCGGCTATGAAGGATGACTAGAACCATTGTCTGGGTCTTTCAGCAGGTGTTGGTTTGTCCGAAGTGCGGTTTTACGCAGTTTTCAATTCCTGAATCAGAATTGTAGAGGTGGTTTGCTGGCGATGGGCAGATTGTTCAGTCCCAGGCGGGGATTAATTCTGAGGACATGAGCTATGCAAAAATGCGGGCAGACCTGCGGCACACAGGCGGAGGGGAAACGTTCTGAGCACACAAGCCGGATGAGCCACTCGCTAAGTGATTGGAAGGATGGAGCGGGAGACCGGGATCGAACCGGCGACATCCAGCTTGGGAAGCTGGCGTTCTACCGCTGAACTACTCCCGCGAAAACGATCGCAAAGCGATGGTAGCACACCAGTTCCAACATCTGTCCAGTGATCGTTGGATCCTGGTTTGCGCCCGCATTGGCGAAGCAACATACCAAGCGCAAGGTGCAAATTGCCTCCCCACGTGCCACGAAAGCTGCCTCCCTGATTCGTCAGGAGTGCCCTACTCCGGAGCGGTTCCAAAACGACAAATAGGTGCGGCTTACGACTGTCGAGATTCGGGCTTTGTCAACCTTCTCCGGCAATCGGCTTCCCGTTTCGGCCTTCTCCAGTTCAGCAAACAACCTGTTCGCCAAGTCGAGCACGAGGTCGAGCGAACCGTATTTCCCGGTACGAATTGTAATCAGCAAGTCTTTCTCTGGACGCGGCAATGTGATCGTGTCCGATCGCATCAGTTCGATGCCCTCATTCAGAAGCCGAATGACATGCATGGCGGCCTTGCGGCAACTACCAAGCTCAAGTACATAGACACCCCCATGCGCACCGCGGGCAGTTGCCCGGTTGCCAGTTCGTTGTTTCATTCGCGGAAAGAAGTAGTTGCGGCGGCTACCGTCGTAATTGCCCGACCGCATGCAGCACTTCTTGAAAGCGGCGGCCTGAGCCGCAAGGACAGAGGTCATTGCGACCGAGCTTTTCTATAAGCTCCTTGCATCCATGTACGACCCTGAGACCGCGTTGTACGCGTTTTTCGGAGGGGAATCCCTTACGACGCTTACTGCAGCGCGTGAAAGGAGGACTGATTGGCGAGTTCGTCTTGATATTTCATGGTCTGCCTCCTTGTGAGTAGCTTGAGTTTAGCACACCCTGACTTCTGGTCCCGGCTTGCATCAGGAGCTAGGACGAACGCGGATCCTGCTCGGCAGGGCTCGACTTCCCACTCGGTAATCTTGCCAAGCTTGCAAAGCACCAACCACAACGTCGTCAAGAACGACGAATCGGTAGTAAACAGGTCCCTGGTCGGGAGGTGCAACGTTCGTGATGGGCTGCAAGCAGGGTTTGGCTATACTGTGTGCTTATGGATGTCGAGCGCATCATTGACGAAATCCAGCAGCTTGAGGAGATGTTCGAAGCACCGGATATCAGGCCGCTCAGCGCAAGCGATGTGTCTGCTGCAAACCGGAGACATGACGAGATGCTGGCCCAGAGTCCGTGGTTCCGCCTGTGGCACGATTTCGGCGTCTGTTGCCGACCAGAGCTTTCGCAATCCCGAGAAGGGAAAATTGAGACGTAGGCCCTGCAGAACATCGAAAATATGAGATGGGAGATTTGCCAAGGAACGCACAATCTCGCCCATCGACCTCAAAATAAAGCTACCAATCCCGTCTGAATTATGACCTCGCCACATCACTGTTGCCAGACAAATAGGCTCGTGAGGTATTGCGGGTAGACGCCATGAACCCAGCAATACGCCGCTCGCGCCCTGGCGGCGATGGGATACAAAACGTGGCGCAGTATCGGAAAACCAAGCCAGGCTTGATGGAAACCGGGCTTCCGGTGGGGGCGCATGATGTCCTCGCCAGTGTTATGAACTCGCTACGGCAATGCGCCTATTTAGGACGACTCCCGCGATGATGAGTGCAACGAAGAGTCCGCCGAAAACAAGGAGCCATCCCCAATATTGTGTGGGGTGCCTCAGCACCCGAATCATGCGTCGTCCGTACAGGTGCGCGATGATTCCTATTACTGAGTAGCGCAGTGCGCGAGCAACCGCTACAGCGCTAACAAACTTAGAAGTGCTGTATCCGTTCGAGGCACCTGCGGCAGCGAAAAATGCGCTGGTCGGCAACGGAACTGGAATAGCAGATGAGGCCAGCAGAACGCCCGTCCCCCACCGGTCAAACGCCTTTAGAAGCTTGGGAATTCTCCTTCGACCAAACGTGCTCTCCAAATAAGCTTGACCCGCTCTCCTTGCCAAGCGAAAGGTGATGTAGGCACCGAGAACCGCACCGACAGTTGCGGCAGCAGCATATTCGTACCAAGGGTTGCGACGAGTTGCCACGAGAATAACAAGGAGGATGTCCGGTCCGCCAAAAGTGGGGAAGGGAGTCCCGTCCAGAATCGCCAAGAAGAACAATCCTGCCGCACCAAAATGCCGGAAGAGCCGTAGCGTGCTGTTAGGATTCCTTCTTGAAGCTTGAATCAGCGATAAAAGCATGTCCGCCAAAATCATTGTGCGCCCGCTCTGGAATAATAACGGCCGCAGGTTTCAAGCGCGACCCCACGAGGTGTGGACTCGCTCGTGCAGGCTTGCGGACACGATACCGTCGTCCCATGCTTAATGACGCAAGCCGATGTGCAGGACATACGGTTCGTTTGCGAACGTTGTGAGCTCGTAGAAGTTCACCGGGCGGCTTTTTCCAGCGTGCGGACGTATTTCATTTACCCTCAGCATCATCCTGACTACGTCTGACTGTGATCAACGGCCGTACAACAGCAATTCGCGAGAGCTACGACCAGATTGCGAGGAATACGCCCGCAGGGTTTATCGCGAGCTTGAGGGCAAGCCATTCGACCGCGAACTTCTCCACCGATTCGCGAAAGAGGTCGAAGGACATGGCCAGAAAGGCCTCGCCCAATTGACACAGGACTCAGGTAATGTCGTGGTTTCTCCAAACCGCTGATACTCTGTTCGCGCACTGACAATCAGAGTTTTGGCTATGCAATCCTTCAAGACTTTTTTCTCATCTGGTTCTCCGTACTCGTACTTGCTCTTGCTCGCTTCGGCCCTGGGCATGGCCGCTGCGAGTATTCGGGCCTTCGAATCGAAGGAAACAAAAGCGAGACGTACCAGACTTAAAAACCAGAAAGAACTGCATTTACTCGCCGAACGAATCTCGACTTACGGCAAAAGCGTTCATCGACGGTTTCCGACTGGAGACGTTGTGGTTAGCGAAAAAGACTTAGCAGAGCAACTGCGGAAGCGCCAGGAAGCAGTCGCGACCGCGCTGAATCTACTGCTAAGTCAGCAGAAGGTACAGCGGGCTCCACTCAACGGATACTGGAAGTTAAATCCTTAAGCACTGGGCGTTAGGCGGCCACCCTTGGTGTCACCAGTCCGGCCAGCCTGCGTAGGTTTCGGAGTGCTTCGTTCATGACCTGATGCTCAGCAGGAGAAGGATTGCTGAGGCTTTCCTCGATTCTGTCCAGAATCGCGTTTCTGGCTATGGAGATACGTTCGGATAGTTTGCTCTCGTCAGTTTCCTGGAGAGCTGCCTCGTATAACGGCTTCCAATCGGAGTCTGGGCGGATTGACAGCATCACCCGTGAATTAATGCCACAGACATGCCAGAGTACAAAACGCCAAAATGCGCCAAAAAGACCGGTGTTAGGTTAGAGGCGTGAGCACGGGTGCGCGAGACCCAAAGACTTCGTGGCCTTCTTCTTGCGACTTCCTTGGCGTTTCGGAACGAGCCCTAGCTTGCGTTGCAAGTCGATGCGCAGGTCGTTTTTGCGAGAGTCGCAATTCGGACTGCTCTCGCCCGAGCGAGCACCCCGACAGGTGTTCAGGACAGGCAAGCATCCAGAACGTCTTAACGACTTCCGGCTATCGCGTCATGCCCACCGACTCCGATTTTTTATGCCCCGTGCTGGATTCCCAAGGACCCTCGACCCACCCCGGGGGATAGCTCCAAGCGAATGGGACCTAAACTCCCGGTCGGTGGCTGGGTCTTTACATTTCTTTAATTGACTCCGGTTATTCCTCGGAGGACAATTCTGCCGTTTTCGCCGTCCGAATTCCACCAGGAGGAACCCATGCGCTCTCCGCTCATTACCACTTCCTTGTTAGCTAGCCTCGCCCTTTGTGCCGTCGCATCGGCGCAAAGCTTTACCCCCGTTTCCGGCTATGAAATCTTTTTGGGACGTAACTGCACTCTTGGTGGCCAAGCTGGAACCTGCGGCACCACGTTTACCGGATGGACCGGCATTAAACCAACCGGAGGATTCTTGCCCTTCCCCGGCACTGGCAAGGGCTTTTGGTCGCTGCAGATCAGCTATGTGGGGCAGCCTGCGTTCAATGGGTCGGTAACGGTTGTTGGCGGAAGCTGGAGTTTTTTCTCCCTCAACGGCACAGGTAAACATGGCACGGTGCTGAACGGGAGTGTCACGTGGCCAACGGATGCGAACTCCACCACTTCAGGCTGCAAGGCGGGCGAAGCGATTGCTCAGGCCAATCTTAGCGTTGCCGGAGGATCCCCCACCCAAGTTGTCGGTTGCTTGCATGACCTGCCTGCGGGACAGATTATTCCCCCGACAGTGTGGGGTGCGTTCCTTTTCTAGGAAATTCAGAGAACTCGCGCCTTTGAATAGGTCTATCCGGCAATTAATCCCTGGCTGGTCATTGCCATTTGGCTAACCACCAACTTCGGCTAAAGCTGGAGTTCCTAGTCTCATTTGAGAGATCGCCGATTGGCCAGGGGAGAATGCTGCCGGACGCGGTGCTTCAGAAGGGTGAGCGTCTCGAGGGGGTCAACGCCTATTCCTTGTCCCGCGCCCGGCGGTCTGCAAGTACAACCATTGTGATGACATGATCGCCGTTATAAACAAAAATCGCTGTTTTGTTACGAAAACGGAACGGGGTCGGAAAAAGGGCAAAGACCATATCATTGTGATATTCCACGGCGGATTTACCGTGAAGGCGCCTCAAGCTTTCCGAGTACCGCCTGTTGCTTCTCTAGAAGGGTGTTGATCCCGTTACGTGCCAGCTGGATCATGGCATCGAGTTCCGAATCATCGAACACTTGATGTTCCGCTGTCGCTTGTACCTCGACGAATTTGCCCGCCGAGGTCATCACCAAGTTCATATCTACGTCGGCGCGGGAGTCTTCTTCATAACAAAGATCGAGTAAGGGCTGCCCTTCAACAATTCCGCTGCTGACCGCGGCGACTGAATCGCGCAAGGGCATGGAACTCAATGTTCCAGCCTGAACGAGTTTCGACAGGGCAAGCTTTAAAGCCACGAAGGCACCAGTGATGGAGGCGGTGCGTGTTCCGCCGTCGGCCTGAATCACATCGCAATCAAGTAGGATGGAGCGCTCGCCGAGTTTTTCTAAATCCATGACCGCCCGCAAGGAACGGCCGATCAGCCGCTGGATTTCATGGGTGCGGCCGCCAATTCTACCGCGCGCCGATTCACGGGTGGTGCGGGTCAAGGTGGCGCGAGGCAGCATTCCATATTCGGCTGTTACCCATCCTTTCCCGCTGTTCCGCAAGAAGACGGGAACAGACTCCTCGATCGATGCGGTGCAAATGACTCGCGTGTTTCCCACCTCGATCAGAACCGAACCCTCTGCAGTCGAAACGTACTCCGGTTGAATGTTGACCGGACGAAGCTGGTCCGGCGCGCGATTATCGGAGCGATAGAACATCAACAGATTCTAGCAGCGGGAACTTCGTCGTACGGGAGAAAGGTGGTGCCGGCGAGAAAATCGCGTCGCCGGCATCTTAAGCCGATCTACGTCGCGCGCTAAGAGTAAACAGGGCGTGCAGAGCGCGGTCCAGTTGTTCGCGCTCACGGGAATTCTCAGCATCATCCAGTTGGTCGAGGCGTTCCCGGATGGCTCGACGGGCAGCTTCGATCTTGCCATAGAGCCGGTGAGGGTCAGATTCGGACAAGGCAGCCGTGTACAACGCCTGCCAATTTACATCAGCCATACTGCCTCCTGGGGGAAGAGGAAAACGAAGGCGCGGATGAATTATAGCTCTGACGAAACAGGAAATGCGCACAGAAGTTCAGCAATCGAGACTCTTTCGTGAAGCAACCGAGCGCCATCCTCACCAATGTTTTTCGGAGCAGGGCTGCTTACATTTCAAAGCGGAAGGGTGATGGAGGGGCTGCCCCCGATGGAGCGATTCGCATCATGAAACCGAGTTCTCAAAGCAGCGTCTCGCGAGGTGTGGGAGAGCGGAAGCCGGTCAACATGCAACCATTCGCACTGGACAGCACTGCGATGTGGTTAGACTTGCTGGGCTCACGTTCTGCGGATCGGGGAAAATGTCGTCCGGGCACCTCTGGTACTGCTCGCGTGGCGAGAGGTTTCGCTCGGTCACACTTCGATCGCTATTTTCTCGCGCCTGAGCGCGTCGTTTGTCATCGCGAGCACAGGACAGGATCGAGAAAATCCTCAATCGTAATATTCCAGTCCTAAGTGGGTGATTAACTCTTCTCCCTTCAAGTGACGTAACGTATTCTTCAGCTTCATGAGCTGGATGAACAGGTCGTGCTCGGGGTAGAGGCCCGGGACCGTCATGGGAGACTTGAAGTAAAAGCTAAGCCATTCCTGAATGCCGATGCCTTGGAGTTCCGGGGTGCGTTTCGCCAGGTCGAGGAACAAGACAAGATCAAGCACGATCGGAGCAGCCAGGATTGAGTCCCGGCAGAGGAAATCCACCTTGATCTGCATCGGATAGCCGAGCCACCCGAAAATGTCGATGTTATCCCAACCTTCTTTGTTATCACCACGTGGCGGATAGTAGTTAATCCGGACCTTGTGAGTGAACTTGCCGTACAACTCAGGATACAGGTCGGGCTGCAGAATGTGCTCCAGAACAGAAAGCTTTGATTCTTCCTTGGTTTTGAACGACCCGGGATCCTCGAGCACCTCGCCGTCGCGGTTTCCGAGAATGTTGGTCGAAAACCATCCGGCAAGTCCGAGCAGTCGAGCCTTGAATCCAGGAGCCAGAATGGTTTTCATGAGCGTCTGGCCCGTCTTAAAATCTTTTCCGCAAATTGGTGCGTCGTTCTTGCGGGAAAGCTCAAGCATGACTGGGAGATCAACGGTCAGGTTGGGAGCCCCATTTGCGAACGGTACACCCTCTATCAGGGATGCGTAGGCATAGATCATCGACGGGGCAATGGCCTCGTCGTTCTGTTGCATGGCTTTCTCAAAGGCCTTTATGGACTGATGTGCCTCGGTGGGCTGCAGGAAAACCTCCGTCGAGCCGCACCACATCGTCACCAGCCGGGAGGCTCCTGAGGTTTTCTTGAAGTCCTGAATGTCAGCCCGGACCTGCTCGGCTAAATCCATCTTGTTCTTGCCCTTCTTCACGTGATGGCCATCGAGTTTCTTGACGTAGTTGCGGTCGAACACAGCAGGGCGAGGCTTTACGGTGCTCAGGAATGGCTTGATCTGGTCGAGTAGGTCGTTTTCGAGAACGCCGGCTTTTTTTGCGGCGGTGAACATGTCGTCATCAAAGGGGTCCCAGCCGGTAAAAACGAGGTCATTGAGCGCCGCCAGCGGAACGAATTCTTTCACCTGTGGGAAGCGTCCCTCCGTACGGCGGCCCAGACGGATCGTTCCCATCTGAGTAAGCGAACCGATTGGGCTCGAAAGGCCCTTGCGCACAGCCTCTATCCCGGCAACAAACGTTGTGGCGACTGCCCCCATGCCGGGAATCATGACCCCGAGCTTGCCTTTGGCGGGCAGAATTTTCGAGGGCTCCGTCTGGCTCCCGGCTTGCTTCGTCCGAGCGGACTTCTGGCTCTTAGCCATGGATGGCATCTTCCTTATCTAAAAAGAGGTACTAGGGCAAACGGGTATGTTCTCGTATTGACGAATGTTTTGCAACCTAGCGCCAGCGAAGAGGGAATCTGGGTAGGTGAGGGGTACATCAAATAAGCTGGCTAACCCTACGCAGGGAAAGGTGCGTCCAACTCTATAGGTCCTGAGCAGAACTTCGTCTAGCGCGGGCTATAATCAGGGCAGTGGCACCCTTCGGGGTTGAATGGAGAATTTATGAGATTACGAGCGATCGGCTTGACGGCAACACTGCTGGCGTTTGTCGCGGCGCCATTTACGTATGGTGCTGATAAGGACAAGAGCAAGGAAACCACGCCGACCGCCGCGCCTCCCGCAGCCTCGGCCATCGAACCTTCGGGCAAGGTGTCGCATGACGGCGGCAAGGATGATATCGACGCAATCGGAAATCGCAATGTCGGCTGCGCGAAAGGCATGGGTAACTGGTACAGCCTGGAGAAGCAGATTGCCCTTGGGAAACAGATTTCGCAGCAGGTGGAATCGCAGTCTAAGGTGATCAATGATCCGGTTGTTTCCGAGTACATCAATCGCCTTGGCCAAAATTTGGTGCGCAATTCCGATTCCCAGGTTCCGTTCACGATTAAGGTCATCGATTCCGACGATATCAACGCGTTCGCGTTGCCAGGCGGCTTTTTCTACGTAAACTCCGGGCTGATTCTCGCCGCCGACGAAGAGGCTGAACTGGCAGGAGTAATGGCGCACGAGATCGGCCATGTAGCCGCCTGCCATGAGGCTCGGGAACAGACACGCGGAACGCTGATGCAGATGATGACGATTCCGCTGATCTTCGTGGGTGGCCCGATCGGTTATGCGGCGTATGAGGGCGCTGGATTGGCAGTCCCGCTCACGTTTTTGAAGTTCTCACGCGGATTTGAGGCGGAAGCAGATTATCTCGGCGTCCAATACATGTACAAAGCCGGATATGATCCGGCGGCGTTCATCTCCTTCTTTGAAAAAGTTCAGGTCCAGGAAAAAAGGAAGCCGGGCACGATTTCGAAAGCTTTCTCTACGCACCCGCAAACTCCTGACAGAATCGGGAGATCACAGGACGAAATCTCGAAGATCTTGCCAGCGAAAGCGGAGTACCTAGTTTCCAGTTCGGAATTTGACGAGGTTAAAGCCCGTTTGGCGTCGATCGAGAACCGCCGCAAGCTGAACGACCAGAAGGACTCGAAAAAGCCAACTTTGCGGCGTGCCTCAACCACGGACAAGAACGGAAGTGATGACAAGACTACAGACGACGGCCGTCCAACCTTAAAGCGTCGTCCAGACGATCCGCAGCAGTAAGCGGGTCCTGAGAAGCCTGAGAACCTGAGAAGATAAGACGGGACGCGAGTCCCGTCTTTTCTTGCCTGCAGCTTTCATCCCTTGCAATATCCGGAAAGGTTGCGCTGCGCAGCGTTGACCAGCGTGCGTGCAGCGATCCTGAGACTTGTGGGCAGCAAAACTTCTCCTGCTTCGCTTTCGTTTCTTTTTGGTAGCCCGATCTCCGCGCGGCAGCCCTAGGTCTCCTGAAATCCATGGGCCTTCAGGCGGTTAGTCAAAAAGGGGATAGGCGCAAAGCGCGGCGAAGAGCGGAGAAGCTATGCCGCTTCCTTGGTCGTCGCCAGTGAAGGCACCGCAAGATGCTCGGGCCTGGAGCGGATAATCTTCATTTTCTTCCAGTCGTACGACATTTCTTTGCCGCAGTCAAGGCAAACTACATAGGTTCCGGTGGGGAAGGCAGCGCGGCTGCGCGCGCCCTTTTTCACGGTGATGGGAAAACTGTAGCGATTGTGGGTGCAACCGAACAACATATCCAGAATCCAGGAGAACATCCCTCTACCTCCACAGAAAGCCGTGGGCAGAACTGGGGGTACGCTCTCCGGCTTCTACTTACCTTAGATTCTGTTTCACGGAAAAGGGTTCGACTGAATGCCGCCTGAATCGAGCAGGGAAAGACCTTCTAGGGATTCAGCGGCTACGCTTTTCCCTCGGAAGTCTTGTTTTTGTGGGACTTGCAGCGGGCTGCAATGGCCGACCGGAGCTTGGTTTCGAGGTTTTCAGGCAATTCGTAGAGCTTGGAATCGCGATAAATCTCGATCGTCTTCTTGGTGGTGTCGCACACAACATAGCAGTTGTGGCACCAAGCCAGGTGCTCTTCGAGTTCGGATTTTGTGCCGGCATCAATGACGCCGTCCAGGTAGTCGGTGAGTTCGTGGAGAAATTCAGAGCACTTCACTGGTTACCATCTCCACTGACGGGGTTTTGCAATCCATTAGCTCGCTCTCGTCTTTGAAAGAATTTATTCAAACGCTCCCGCAATTGCAGGCGCGCCCGAAGCAGTCGTGACTTTACGGCCGGAATGCTCAAATTGAGCGCGTCGGCAGTTTCTTCCGTCGAAAGTCCTTCTACGTCACGCAGCACAAAAACCGTACGAAACGTTGCCGGAAGTCCGTGAATCGTTCTGTCCAAAATATCCCGGAGCTCGGCTTGAGTGTACTGCTGCTCAGGGTTCGGACTCCAGTCAGCGACCTCACGTGGAACCGAATCGTCTTCGGTCTTCACATCCTCGTCGAGCGAAACCGTGCGTTCCGGCCGACGCCGCCGCAACTTCATCAACGCCTCGTTCACCGCAATCCGCACGAGCCAGGTGTAAAACTTCGATTGCCCCTGGAACTGCTTGAGATTGGTGTACGCCTTAACGAACGCGTCCTGCACAACGTCTTCTGCATCCTCACGGTTCTGCGTGATGTGCTGCGCGATGCGAAAAACGTTGCGATCGTAGCGACGGACTAACTCTTCAAAAGCCGCGTCATCTCCGGCCTTTGCCGCTTCGACCAGGGCCAGTTCATCACTGACCGGTTCGCTTACTTTTGGTTGGATTGCTCCCATAAGGCATTCGATGCAGGAATTTTCACAGCAAACGGAGCTATACCTGGACCGAAAGCTATTTTACCGGGGATAGCGGGATGACGCCACTCATCGGCAAGGCGCCCGGGCTCGCGCCTGGACGCGGGCCTGCCATCTGAGCAACCACCACGAGCCTCTCCGGGGCTGGGCCGATCGCGTGCGTAGGGTAGCAGGTGATGAGGGTAAGTTCGGTCTTGTCCGAAGATCTTAAGACCGACAGGTCGTCGGCTTGCACAATCTTCCGGACGGTGACCTTGTAATGGAACCGCTTCCCATCACGTAGAACGTAGATATCGTCCCCCGGGCGTAGCTTATGGACCTTGCGAAAGAAGGTGTCCCTGTGCCCGGCAATGACCGCATTACCGCGCATGCCAGGTTCGACAGAATTCTGCATGTGACCCGGCCCGAGGAGCAGCGAACGTGCGTCTACGCCCTCCAAAACGACGTCCTCGAGCCTGATGCGGGGGATGGAAAGTTTGGTCAGGTTTTCACGTGTGGCGAGTTCTTCGTTCCACTGTCGCAGGAGCGATCTTTGCTTCCAGTACATCCAGGAATAGGTGCCTAGCACTCCCGTGCAGAGCAGGCTTCCACTGGCGATGAGTAGGTATGCCGCCAGCTGGCGTTTGCTCGCCAGCAACTTAGGTTTGATAAGGCTTTCATCAGGCCGCCAGGATCCAGCTTTCAGGATCAACTGCGAGCGTCCAAGACGATGGCGTCTCTTACCCGAGGGCTTGGTCCCGAGGACCTGCATAAATACTACCGGCGCGCAAAAAGACCGGCAACAAGTGAGCCTAAACCTATCAGACCAAGAAGTGGCAAGATCGTTGAAGTTTGTGGCAGCTGACCATTGGCCGTTGCCGCGTCGTTCGAACCTTGGATGGCGCGGTTCGAGCTCGATGTTGTCGCATTGGGAGACGAATCGCGGGCAGCCGGGGTGCTCTGCGCGGAATTGCTCGGAGTCCCTTGCTGTGCCGCGGGGTTACTGGTTGGGTTTTGACTGCTTGTCTGTGTGACCGCTGCCGAGGTCGACGCCGCGCTGGGGGACGCTGCGCTAGTTGAATGGTCTTGCGCAAACAACCCAAGCGAGGCAGCAGCCAATGCGGCTGTGAGGAACACTCCTGCTCTGGTCATGCAAGCCTCCAAGCTTTGGTTGTTACCAAGCTAAGCGGCTGCTCCAGCAATAGCTATCCGGTGATGTCCTTAAGCCGAGCAGAAGGTTCAGGTAAGGCCCTTAAGTGTGTAGCTGACGTTTATTTCCACGTTAACGACACATCCTAGGCGTCGATACCCGTAACCGCACAGGGATCGGGGCAGGCCAGCGGAACTCCCGAGGAAGCACAAGTGAACGCCGGGACTTCGGGATGACGCTCGTCACAAGGTCGCCACGACCTCTACATCGCCCTGTTTTTCCAAGACTTGCACGCGCACGCTATCGAACTCGCGTTCAAAGAGCAGGTCAACCGAGGCCTCGCCTACGCGTAGGCCTCGAATCGAGAGGTGTGGAATCCCTTCGGGGAGCGCAGGACGGGTGAATACCACCCGATTATGTGCCCCCTGCACGATGAGTCCTAGGCATGACTGAATCAGGAGGAACGGGGCAGCGGCAGCCCAGGCCTGCGGGGCGCAGGCGACGGGGTAAAGTGTCGGCCCTTCCCCTTCCCGCCGATCGAGCCCGCAGAATAGCTCTGGCAGGCGATGGAGCTCCAAGTTGCTACTGACGTCCATGAGTGCCAGAAGGATCTTGCCAGCCAGATTCTTGAAGCCATAGCGTGCTAGGCCGGCCGCGATCAAGGCGTTGTCATGGGGCCAGACGGAGCCGTTGTGATACGAGAGTGGATTGTAACGAGCCTCACCCGTAGCCAGGGTCCGTATTCCCCAGCCGCTGTAGAAGTCCTCGGCGAACAGGGTTTGCGCCACGGCTCTGCCCCGTTCGTTGCGGGCTATGCCAGAGAACAGGCAATGCCCGGCATTTGAGGTGCGGACCTGGCAGGCGCGCTTCTTGCCATCCAGTGCTAGCGCGTAAATGTTCAGATCCTTGCACCAGAAGGCGTCCTCAAAATTATCGCGAAAATCGAAAGCTTGCTTTTCTAGCTGCATCGCAGCCTTCTCGTCTCCGAGCAAGGTGCTCAAGCGCGAGGCGGCAAGCTTCGCGGCATAGACATAACCCTGTACTTCACTGAGTGCTATGGGCGGCTCGGCGATCGTGCCATCGGAGTGAAATACCGAGTCGTTTGAATCTTTCCATCCCTGTTGCACCAGGCCTTTATTGCTGTGAGCCGCATATTCGACAAAGCCGTCCCCGTCCATGTCGCCATATTTATCCATCCAGTCGAGCGCGGCCTGGATATTCGGCCAAATCTGCTGAATGAGAGCGCGATCGCCTGTGCGTTCGTAGTACGCGCCCGCAAGCATGACAAAAAGCGGGGTGGCATCTACGGTGCCGTAATACTTAGCGAAGGGTATTTCGTGCAGATTTGCCATCTCGCCATGGCGGAGTTCGTGCAGAATCTTGCCGGGTTCGGCTTCGTTCTTTGTATCCACCTCGATTGCTTGTGTGCTTGCAAGGTACTCCAAGACCCCCTTTGCAAGTTGTGGCTGCACCCACAGCATCTCCATCGCGGTGATGATTCCGTCTCGCCCAAATACAGTGCTGAACCAGGGGACGCCTGCATATGGGAAGTTGGTCTCGGGATTGCCGATGGTCATCATCTGGACGTCGGCGCTCGAGCGCCGAATCCAATCATTGAAACGCGAGTTAGAGCTCGTAACCTGCGGCAAGGTCCGGGTCAGCATCTTCATTTCCGTTTCGGCCCGCCGCGCCGCTTCTGGATAGCTGTAGTCTCTTGGAAGCTTGTTTTCACCTTCGCAGGTCATATCGAAGGAGATCGTGAGTTCTCCCTTCGGTCTGAGTTCGAAGCGAAAATTCATTTCTCCGCCATTGCTGTCCGTGGGCGTGGGCTCGCAGTGAATGGCAGTGCGGCGTGTGATCCCATCCAGACACTCGCAGGCGAGGACCAAAGTATCCTGAGAAACCTCAGGTTCCAGAAGACGTCCCACTCGCTCGCGGGTCATACCGCGCACCTGGAAAATGTCCGCGAAATCGGCGGCAAAGCAGACGTTGAGCGGCACCCAGAGCGGCTCCATGCCGTAGTTCACGAACCTGAGCTCCTCGTGACAGGAGCTCTGCCACAGGAAACGCGAGCGGAGCAGGTGGAGGGTGCCCCGGTGAATTACGACCTTACCGCCTCGCGACACATCAAGGTTTGCCAGGTCGGCCGTAAACAAAACATTGTTCGGCTCGATCATGGAACTCAGGAGCAGGGGGCGTTCCCGCCAGAGTCGAACCTGCATCTCGGAAAGGTGTCGGGTTCCGTTGTAGAAGATTCCTTGTTCACCAAGGCCTTGATGGTGCATATCACCCAAACGGTCAAAGACAGCAAACATCGCGCCGTATTTCAAGACACGTGCGCGGTCTTCGGTGGGCGCAGCTTTGGTTGCTATGTAGTACTGCTGGGAGACGCTAACTTCATCCAATTCAGAGCTCCGTTGGCGACTGTGAGCGGAGCTTTCTTACGGGTCAGCATGCGCTCATAGATTCGCAGGTAGTCCTGGGTCATTCGGGCAGCCGTGAAGCGTTGCTCGAAATATTTGCGGATCTTCTTGCGGTCGAGTTGATCGACATTTTTCAACGCTTCCATAGCGCTGTCGAGGTCAGGCACGACGTAACCTGAGACTCCGTCTCGCATCACCTCTGGGACCGAACCAAAAGGATACGCCACGACCGGGGTCCCGCAAGCCATAGCTTCAATCATCACGATTCCGAAGGGCTCGGGCCAACAAATCGGAAACAACAGAGCGGCGGCTTCGCCAAGAAATTTGTTCTTTTCCGGATAGCCGATCTCACCCAAGAACTCGATATGGGAGCAATCGAGTGTGGGCTTGATGCAGGTATCGAAGTATTCCTGATCTGCTTTGTCGATCTTGGCGGCTATCTTCAACGGCATCCCGAGCCGCTTGGCGATTTCGATGGCTTTATCCAAGCCTTTTTCCGGCGATGTCCTTCCCAAAAACGCGAGATATTTTCCTGGCTTAATGTAGGGCTTGTAAGTCTCGGGAGGAAAACCATGGTATGCGGTCCCCTGCCAGCTGAGATGTGGCAATGGGTCGCGCTGCGCATTAGAAATCGATATGACTGGCATATGAGAATAGACCTCGAAAAGGGGTACGAGGTCCGGAGTATCGAGGCGTCCATGGAGCGTCGTCACGTGCACGTACTTTTCCCGCGCGCTGATCGAGAAGTGCAAGTAGTCAGTATGAAAGTGGATCAGGTCAAACTCGTCTTTTTCGTGTTCTTGCAGCACCTTTTCGAGCTGCACGACATGGTGAGCCATTTGGTCTACGCACTCGGTGGAAAGGCGCAGAGACTCGGGACAGCAGGCAACCAGGCGGGCGGTCGTCATCGAGTCCCCACTGGCGAACAAAGTCACCTCATGTCCTAGTCGAACTAGTTCTTCAGTGAGCCACGAAACGACCCTCTCGGTACCGCCATAGGTCTTCGGAGGGACACTTTCGTAAAGTGGCGCAACTTGTGCAATTCTCATGAACTGTCCTTGGTCGTGCTGGTCTACTTGCCCTTCTGGAATCGCTGGCGCAGAAGCGAATCGTGAGAAAAGAAAGGCGTGCTTGGTTACAGTGGAGGCTCCGAGGAACGGACAACAAACTCCACGAAGTTTGGCGCAACTACCTTTGCATCAATAGCTTAGCGGGATCCAGAGCAATTGGCCATCGGGTCAATCCTGTACACGCGGTAGGGCGATTCCTACCGATTCTAAGAATCAGTTTGGCCTGGACAGGTGCCTTCAGCTTGGGATGCTCCTCTCGACAACCTCACCCGCGGCGCCTGGAGTGAAAAGGGGCACTCAGCGAGACTTTCACAAATGGCAATGCGTTCACCTGATTTCGAGAAACCAGGTTTTGCACGCGGCGGAGGACGAACCCGGCAGTTCTACCAAACGCCCTTGTCGCTGCCGGTGAGACGGTACGCCACCAGGGCCGATACAGCCAGCGGCGGCAGCAAGGGCAGCCGCGACATGGCTCTGAAATCACCTTGCAGGCCGGCTTTCAGCAATTGGGAGCCGTACAGGCCTGCCGCGGGCCGCATGGGAACTCGTAGGAACTTATTCTTGAATTGAACCGAGAGATCCGGCGAGTAGGCGCTGTCGACGATTTCTTGCGGCAGGTTGACGCTTCCACCATACTGCTTCACATATCGAGAAACGATCACCAGAAAACTGGCCACTCCCGGCCAGATTCCACCGAGTTCTGCTCCGCGACGCAATTCCGCAAAATCCACGGTGCCGCTCTTTAACAGGGCAGCCATGTCGGCCATGTCGCAAAGTCGGAAATAAAAGTGCCGATACATCCGCTGCAGCGTAGAAATCAGGATTCGTTCTTCCGGACCGGAGACGGGAAAGTCGCGGCCGTTGACGGTCTTCTGTACGCAGCGTTCCAGCACCCGTCGCGCCAGTTGCTTTTGCTCGCCGGTCTGGCCAAGGTATTGCACATGAATTTCGACCAACTCCTTCAGTCCGGGGACTTCGAAATTCCACTTGTTAGCGAGGCGGTCGCCCCAGCTACGCGCTTCGAGTTTCGCGTGTAATTTCTCTTGCATGACACGAACCACGTGGTCCGGCGTGCCGCTAGAGTAGAGGTCGAGGTCCGACCCCAAGTCGGGCCAGTGGTCGAGGGACTTAATTACGCCGACCGGACATCCGGAGAGTTGCAGGGCTTGGACAATGGCGTACAGCCATTCAACCGCCTTGCCGATTCGTCCGTGTTCGGCCTCAATTGCCTCAATGATCCACTCCAGCAAACGTTTGTGCTGCTCTTGAGCGGCCAGCTGCTCGAGAACGCGAAAGGCACGCACCGTTACATGGTGCGTATCGGCCAGTTCCAGCAGTTCGCGGAATCGCTCTTCGCTGAACCCGGCAACTTCTTCGAGCTGCACCCGAAGGTGGTCGAGATCGGCGCGAGGTTTCGAGTATTCCCCGTCGTAGCCTTGGAGGACCAGCCTGGAGAGGAGAGAAATGTGCGCATTATCAGTTTCGGAAGACTGGGTCATAAGGTCTTAAAGCCGCCTCAGGGAACAATCTTGTTCGATGTGCCTGAAGCAGAGCGGGTTGGTCAGCGTTCTGCAGCCTCCGTAATGGGCCGGTTACCGTGACAGTTCGATATCCCGTTTTCGATCTGGGTGCCTTCTTCGTAGTCATTCCAGGTCGCGATCAGAAGGAATGGCATTGGGCGGACGGGATCGTTGTAGTGATGAAAAAGCTTGAGCGTATCTTCGAATGTCGCGCCGCAGCGCCGATCCATGTGGCGATTCAAACTCCACGACGCCTTGGTGTCGTTGAACCCCGGCCAGATGCCGCCCACAATGACTTTGTCCGTGCGCTCGCTCATTTTCTTGTAGAACCTGTCGAGGTACTCTTTCCCCCAATCGCGGCCGTCCGGATCCCAGTGCTGGCCGGGGTGTACCCACGCGTAAAACCCATCAAAGGCACTCAAGTATTTCGCTGGCGGATCATCCTTGTAGATCAGAATCGGGGGACGCTCCCACTGATCGACGGCGGCTCGCACCCGGTTCCAGTCCGTGTTGCCGCGCTTGGGAAAAATGAAAATAATCGGACGCCCGTTAAAAGTGACGTATGCCTCCCGCGCGGGCGCATGCGGACCGATGTACGCGCGATATGCCTTTTCGAAAGCCTGGAGGGCGTCCTCCGTGGCGTGGCCATTGTCTTCCTGGGTCTCGTCGTACATGAGGCAAATATGGAAACGCTCCTCGGCTGAGACCTGCTGCAAAAGGGCGTAGCTTCGGTCCTCAAAAGGGCGGCGCTCGCCATACCAATCCACGGCGAAGGCATAAATACCCATCTGCTTGGCCCGCTGCACTTGCTTTCGCAAGATGGCCGGATCTTGCGTCGAGTAGCCGACTTCCATGTGCTCGGGATCTCCGAACCAGGGCTGGTAGTCCGCCAGAATGCGTGGCCCCTGCTGCATTCCACGCGTGGTCTGGGTCAATGACTCGCGCACCGACTTGTTACGGTTACAACCAACCATAACCATCGCCAGTGCGCCGACGATCAACACACCTGTGTATAGATATCGCATGCGAAGTTCCGGAAAGATTGGATGCGGCATGGGGGCGCGAGTGGCTACTTCTCTCCCCCTATGGCTTGCATCTGCCGCACCATCCAGCGGTCGGCCCCCGGCGTCATGAGCACGATGTACTCAGCCTTGACGGGTTCTTCATAAATGACCTTGTTGCCATCGAGCACCTGAAGGTCGAACTGCGCCCGATCACGCAACTGCATAGCATCGCCCGCAGGTGCGTAGAAGATGGCCTCAAGCTCGTGGCCGCGGTCCTGATAGCGCGTGTGTATTCCGGATTTGTTTTGCGATGCCACTCGCTCGCCGAGATCTTGCTTAGCGGTTCCGGTGAAGTAGCCATCGAGCAGACCCGGACGATTCTCATGCAGGGCCTGCTCCATTGTTTGCCAGGCGAATGCGTAGTCGCGGGGTACGCTCTTGGCGGTGAGATCTTCGATCTGCCTTGGGCCAATGTTGTCAGCGTTGAACTCAACATGCGGCACTTCGCTTTCGGCAGCGACGCCAAGGTGAAGCGCGGCAACTGCGCATACCAAAAGCCCGAACGTTATGGCCAGCAGGGAATACCTAAGTGCAGCACTCATTGAGCCCGTCCTCCGGCGACCTGCAATTCATTGCCGGTCACCACTCCCGACGCGACGGTGATTCGCGCGCTGCCCTGGATGGGTATTTCAACCTTGGCCACGCCTCGCTTAATGGGAACGTCAACCGTGGTTTTGCCGGTAGAATCAGACTTGGTGAAGCTGACCACCGTGCCATCGGGAACCGAGTTGCCCGAGCAATCGCGCACCGGGTCGGTTTCAATCAAGAAACCAGTTTTGGCACGACTGACTTTGATGCGCAGGTTGCAAGCGTCCGCTGCCACCTGCTGAACCACCCGAACTTCATTGGCATGGCCGATGGCTGCCCCGATTCGTACCGGCCCTTCTTTTTTCGCAGAACTGATGCGGACCCACGACACCCCATTCTCCGAGCCACGACTGGCGGAGACCTCCTTGGAATCTTTCGCCAGGATGCTGAACTTGACCTGCTCCGGTTTCAGTACGAGATTACGGAAATTGTCGAAGACGAAGGCCACCGTGCTGATGCCGTTCATGCTTCCGACCGGAACTCGGGAGGGGTGCACCAGCAGGCTTAGCTTGTTCGCAGCTGCTGGAACCACGAAGAAGCTCGCCGAGCTGCAGCCGTCAGAGGCACAGAGCACGGCGACGTAGCGACCGGCACGTTCCAATTGATCGGAATCGACTGCGATGCCCGACCCCGCCTGAACTTGCTTCTTGCTTGCGAGCTTTGGACCAATCAGATAAAACGTGGCGTCGCCCGAACCGCCGCTCGGAATAGTAATAGAGGTTCCCGCAATCACCCGCGCAGGCGGACGAATTTCCGCTGCTTGCGCTGCAGCCGCGAGCCCCATCGCAACCAATAATGTCCCCAATTTCATCATGATTGTGATTTGGTGTCGTAGTGGTTCACAACCACCCTATAGGTTTGCACATTCTTGGCGATGTCGGGCGGTAAATCCACCGCGAAAGGCATAGGCATTTGCGGCAGGAGTGCCTGGACCAGATATCCATCCGATACCCAAATGACTTTGCCATTGCTGTCGTAGAAGGCCGAGATCACGTGCGGGATGTTTACAATTTGCCCGCTCTGATTCAGCAATTGGCCGCTCAGGACTTTCTTCCCCAGGGGATCGGTCTCGAGCTTCTGCTGATTGACTTCGATCACGGGATCGGCACTCGCTGCGACCAACAGCGCCTTCGTATCCATGCGCACGCTCTTAATCTTCTCCATACGCATGTTCGGGAAGTCAATTCGATAGGGGGTCACTTGCTTTGGCAGCAGGATGTGGGAGATCTTGTCGAAGCTGCTTTCCTGCGCCAACTCAGCTCCGCTCGGGTCCAACAGTGTCGCGCCAACGTTTACGTAGGCAGGAACCGAGTCCTCGTTCACAACTTCGCCGACCAGTACGACGCTGTCGGGCCGCTGAATGGCATTCATTGAGACCACACGCACTTGAGGGGAATCGACGTTCTGCACACCCCAATCGTCAGTGGAACCACGGCTGATCACGTCCCAGCGCAGGTAATTTACCGGAATCACCTGCGGGGGCAGCTTTGCAGCGGTATTCACTGGCCAAAATACCTTCCACGTATCCCCGGTGTGCTGGACCTTCAGATCGCGAGTATCGTCCAGCGGACCGACCGCGGTCGAGTAGTGCAGCTTGGCACGCACCTTTGCATCCTGCTCGTCGCTCTTTAGCCCCCACACATCGAAGCTTTCGAGTGACGCCAGCGTGAGGAGGCTTCCGTTGCTGCCGTTAAACTCGCGAATAAAGGCATTCTTGTCGACATCGCTGCGGTTTGCCAGCCGCGCATAAGCGGCGTCGAAATTGCGCGATTTGATCTGCGAGAGCATCAGACGGACGGCCTGGTCGGGTGTGCTGGCGGATTGCAGTCCGCGTGCCTCCGCTCCGCCCGACTGGAACCACGCCATCACGATAAGAACCAGGGTTGCAACACCAAGCAGGACTGGCAGTCCGGGCTTCATTAGCGGGCCTCCCGTACGAATGCGTCCTCGGCTGTGGGCGCAGGAAATGGAACTACAATCTCTTCTGTTCGCATGTGTCCCTGGTCGGGGATCAGGAAGGCAAAGAGAATTGCCAGGATACTGCTCGCCAGCGGCAGTGTCCCCCAGAGCAAGCCTTCAAGAGCGCTAGGCATTGCGTCGGAGGGGATGGGTCGTGCCGGCGGAATATCTTCGCGCGACCACACCGTGATGGACCCATTGTCGTAGGTTTCGACTTGCTTCCATCCGGCGAAGCTCACCAGCGGCTCGTAGTAGGGATCGTGAATGAAAATGTATTTGAGCCCGTAGTGCGCCGCATGCCGCAGCATCATCCTCAGTGCCTCCATGCCGGCCGTGCCGAAGTACTTCGCACTTGTCAATTGGGCGGTGCCGTAGTGCGTGAACTCTGGAAGCAAGCGAGCTGAATTGTACTCGCCGTCGACGCTATTCGCGGAGGTGTAGGTCGAGACTTTTGGCAAAGAATTTCCAAATCCCAAGGTCAGATATCTATAACGATCATGTCCATCGCGATTGAGAAAATTGTCAACCGCATCGACGTTGAGGTCAGCATTGGCTGAGAACGGGCTGAGCGAAATCCAGGCCATGGGCAACGTGAGTGTGACCAGTGCAGCCACGCCCAGTCCGACGGCGGCTTTGCGGTTGTATCGATCGATCAGGCGCGCCGCGATGTAGCCGACGATCGGCAGAGCCATCATCACCGCCCACAGGGTGAAGCGTTCGAAGGTGAGAATCTCGAATGCGCGGCGAAACACCAGCCGCGGGATTGGCGTCGTACCCCCAAGACCGAAGATGAACGTAATCCAGAAGCCCAACATCAGGGGGCGCAGGCGCTTCACCGCGGAGCCATACCAGAGAACAAAGGGCAATGCGATCACCAGCACTCCGTAGGGAACGAAGAAGTAGTTGGTGAGGTAGGTGATGTTCAGCAGCAAATTCGAGCGGCTGGCGTGCGGGATTGGCATCTGCTCGATCGGGTGCTTGATGATGGCAATCCAATAGGGAAGCAGCACGATGCCCACACCCACCCCAGCGATGCCGGCCATGATTATCCCGCGAATGACCACCGCTGCAGCAGAGCGCTGACCACGATCGATGATCGCCAGCCACAGCACCGGTATAGCAAACAGTACGGAACCGAAGATCAACGTAACGTGGTGGACGGCGGCCGCAGCCAAGGTGAGGGTCACACCCTTGATCAGAGCTTTGCCATCCGCCGAACGCGACCAGTCGTAGAAGTAGGGGAGAGCCAGCAAATACAGGGGCGCGGAAAGCGTGGTCGGCAGTTGTCCGGCGGAGTAAACCAGGAACGCCACGGCGCCCGCGAAGACGCTAAACAGCGAGGCATAACTCGCTGCGCGCTCCTCCACCCAGATGCGGGCGAATTTATATACGCTGATCGGAATTAGCAACACCGCCGCCAGTTGCACCAGCAGAAAAGACATGTGCAGTCCGAAGACATAGGACAAAAGCGCGATCCACTGGTGGGCAAGCGGGGGATAGGTTGTCTGTGAAAAGCCGGCGAACCACTTCGGGTTCCACGGATCGAACCAGTGATGGGCGTAATGCGAGGCGAAGAATACGTGAAAGTTCGCATCGTAGGAGTTGGTCAGCGGCAATTGCAACGCCAGTAACGGTCCGTGAATTGCAAGCGTTACCAGAATGATGAAGCGTAGCGGAATAGGACGTGAAAAGTAACTCGTTTCCACGGTGCGGTGTTCCTCCCCACAATTCATTGTGAGCACCCGATTGGATTCGAGTAGTGCTTCTAAGGTTTTCTAAGGGGCACCGGCCTTTCCGCTGGCAAGGATTTCCACAACTCACTGTAGGTCCATACACTTGCAGCTCCTAGGTGCCGCTCAGAATCCAACCGCAGGAACTCGCAACGCATCTGAGCGAACGAGGTCGGCAGGCATATTCGGGCCGCAGTAAGGGGATGCCGCCGGCTACCGCACCATGGGCCAGAGGACTATTTCCATTGCGTTGGTTGTTGCCGTTGCTTGTTCAGCTGGACCACTGCTGCCTGCACAAACCTTTGAAATCAATCAGCCTTCCAAGCAGAATGCCAAGAAGGGGAAAAAGGCTCCCGCTGCCCAGCAGCCACCGTCGGACAATGCCAATGGCATTGGCTGGGGATCGGGCATCGAGACAGCACGCGAGGCCCGGGCGGTCCAGCAAGCGCTCTCCCGCAATGACTATAAGGCGGCGATCGCTTCTGCCAGCCGGGCTGCCAATTCCGCGCCCCAAAATGCGCAACTGTGGTTCCTTCTCGGATATGCCGCCCGCTTAGGGGGGGATTACAACCTCTCCCTACAGGGGTATCAAAAGGGCTTGCAGCGGCAGCCCGCATCCATTACCGGGCTCTCCGGAATGGCCCAAACCTACGCCAAGATGGGACGTTATCAGGAAGCCCAGGACCTGCTCAATAAAGTTCTTGCCGCCAATCCTAAGAGTGCCACCGATCTGCAATTGGCGGGCGAACTGGCCCTCAATACCGACGCCAATACGGCTTTAGATCTGTTGAAGCGGGCGGATGCGGTTAAGTCAGAGGCGCGCACGGAACTGCTGATTGCCCGCGCATACCAGAAGCTCAACCAGCCTGACCAGTACAAGGCGTACCTGACGCGCGCCCAAAATCGGGCACCCAACGATCCGAATGTTTTGCGCGCCGTCGCCTCGTTTTATCGCGATACCGGAAATTTTGACGAGTCCATCGCGATCTTGCAAAAAGTGACGCGCAAGAATCCTGACGCGCTCGCCGAACTTGGGTACACCTATGGTCTCGCAGGCAAGAAAGAAGAGGCTGCGAGCGCCTATACCCAGGCGGCGAATCGGCTTCCGAAGGAGCCTGGTGTGCAGCTGAGTGCTGCTCAGGCGCTGGTGAATGCTGGCAAGTTGGAGCAGGCGTCGACCTTCCTCAGTCGCGCGGAGTCGGCGGACCCTAGGAATTACCGGCTTCACGCGATCCGCGGTCAGATGCTCAGTCTCGAAGACCACAACGAGGATGCCGTCCGCGAATATCAGACCGCCATCGAGAACCTGCCCAATGCAGTGCCGGAAGGACCCCTGTACCCGGTTTCGTTGCGTTTGAGCCTAGTCGAGATTCTGCGCCGCACGCAGCAGAATCAGCAAGCTGACTCGCAACTGAGAGCGGCTCAGACCGCGCTGAACAGCGTGCCCGGCACCGATCGGCAGAACCGTCCGGAGTACCTGCGATTGCGGGCGCTGATCGAATCCGGCTTCAATGACATGGCTTCAGCCGAGCGCGATCTCAAGGAAGCCATGAAGCTCGCACCCAATAACGTCAACATCCAGCTGAACTATGCAAACCTGTTGTGGAAGACGAACCGGGACCAGGAAGCTCTCGAGGCTTACAAGCGGGCCCTGCAGGTTGACGCCAATAATCACGCTGCGCTGACGGCTCTCGGGTATCTTTCGAGGGACCTGCATGACGCGGCTTCGGCAGAGAAGTACTTCCTGAAGCTTGAACAGCAATACCCCAAGGACTACGTGGCGTATTTCGCGCTAGGCGATTTGTACACGTCTCAGCGTCAACTCGATCGCGCGCAGGCAAGCTACGAAAAAGCGCACGAGTTGGCTCCTCAGAATGCGCTCATCGTGGCCGCTGCGCTTAACTCTGCCATGGATGGACCCGGACACAGTTTGTCCCTTACCAAGCAATGGATCGATCGCGCAGCTGCGAACGATGCAATCAATAACAACCCACAGGTCATGCGCGAGCGCGAGCGTTATCTGACCTTTACTGGTCACTATCAGGAAGCCGCGGATCTCGGATACAAGGTCATCGAGAAGCTGCCACGGGATCCAGAGGCTCCAGTCTACCTGGCCTACGATCTTTTGTTCCTCGATCGTTTCGAGGAGGCCTTCAAGATCGCGCAACAGTTCCAGCCGCTTCTCCCCAAGGATCATGATCTGCCCCTCGTAGAGGGTTACGTCTATGCTCACACTGGGAGGCCGCGCGAGGCGGAGGCGGCTTTCACGAGATCCCTGAATATCGAACCCACGGCGACGGCTTATATGAACCGGGGATATACACGGAATGACCTGCGAGAAGCCGGCAACGCCATCAAGGATTTCGAAGCCGCTCTCCGGATGCGCCCCGACTACGGAGAGGCGCACCTGGGACTGGCCTACGCCAACCTGCAGCTCCGTCGCGCTAAGCCTGCGCTGCGCGAGGCCGATTTAGCCGCCAAATCCATGCACGATGTTGCTGCCATCCATTTGGCGAAGGCCGAAGCTTTTCGTCAACAAGCGCAGTTCCGCCAGGCGGAGGGCGAATACCAGACGGCTATGAAACTCGCGCCGAACGACGTAAATGTGCATTTGGCTTTGGCGGAAGCGCAGTACCGTTTGCATCGCTACCACGACTCGATTGAAACCTTGAAGGGCGCCGTTGGCTTGAATTCCTCGAGCAATGGAATCGTTTATGCGCAAATATCTCGAGCTTACGCGCAGCTCGGCGACAAAAAAGACGCCTATGAAGCCGTGACCAACGCCGAAAAGACTGGCGACAACAGCCGTGTTCTGATGGCGACCGGCGAGACATTTCTCATTCTCGGCGACAACAATTCGGCGATGAAACGGTATGCCCGGGCACTCGATGCTCCCGGCGTGGATCGAACCGAAGTGCGCCTTGCACTGGCACGCCTGTTCGCTGAATCGGGACGCCGCAGCGACGCGCAGCAGCAAGTTGCGTTTGCACTGGCGGAAGCGCGCGTGGGCGAGGCCAATGCCGTCACCCCAGAGATACGGGTTGAAGCCGGGCGTGTGCTGGTGTCCGTCAACCAGTGCGAATTGGCGAAAAAGTACTTCTTGCGCGCCCAAGCACAGGGCGCTGATCAGGAATCGGTCAGCCTGGGATTGGCCAATGCGGACCTTGCACTCGGACGGACCGAGAGTGCAATGACCTTGTTGCACACCCTTTCGAGCGATCCCGATATCTCGCAGGACTACGAATATCTGCTCACCATGGGCAATGCTTACCAGCAGGCGCACCAAACGCCCAAGGCTCTAGGAATGTTTGCTCGTGCCAATCAGATCATGCAGGGCAACGACTACGCCCAGGCAACAGAGATCCGGTTGGCGGGAGAACAGGGTAGGCAAATCACCGAAACAGTCAGCGCACAACCTCAGTTCTCGCTAGCCCCGATCTTCGAGGACATCAACATTTACCAGTTAGACGCCAGGATTCGCGGCCTGAGTGATAGCGCTTCCAATTTGCCTCCTCCGCGGTCGTCGGTCGAAACCATCGGCGCGGCGCGATATAACGTGCGTTTGGAGGGCTGGCCGACCATTAATGGTATGGTTGCCGAGCGCAACGCCCGAGGCACGGCTTTCTTCCCGAACACAGGCACGGTTCAATACCGAAACACATACGACACGATTTTCAACGTTGGCGTGAACCCAATTGTCCATCTTTTGGGCAATTCGATCAGCTTTAATCCTGGTGTTCAATTCACCCTTCGCCGTGATGCCACCGCGCCGGTGGCGATGAACCAGAACCTGTTCCGGCAGTACTTATACGTGTACACGAGTTCATTCGGAAACTGGGTGTCAGCTTCAGGCAGCCTGATCCATGAATCGGGGCCGTTCACGGAGTTCAGCCTCCATTCCCGCGATCTGGCCGGAACCATAGAATTCCAAGTGGGCCGCCCCTGGGGAAGAACAGCTTTACTGACGGGGTATGAGGCCCGGGATTTTCTTGCTCGGCCTTTGATTCGTGAGTACTTCACCACCGACGCTTACATCGGGGTGCAGCGGAAGTTCGGGTCGGCGTGGCGGGCTGCTATTCTTGCCGAGTACATCCGCTCCTGGAGAGTCCAGGACGCGAACTTCGCAATTGCGCAGGCACTCCGCCCCGGGTTCCGCCTACAGTGGGAGCCGTTAGCGTCGCACTGGGCGGTGCATGCCAACGGTACCTGGTCGCAGGGTAAGGGATTCCACGCCTACGACAACGTCACCAGCGAAGTCATGGTGGACTATATCCGCGGCATGCGGCGCGTTATGAACGACGGCTTGGGCGAGGTGCCGGTGAACTATCCCTTCCGGGTCTCTTTTGGAATTCAGCAACAGAGCTTTTATGACTTTACCGGAAGAAACCGAAACACCATTCTTCCCGTCATACGTCTGAACCTTTTCTGATGAGTGTTTCGCGTTTATCCGGGGATCCTGCCATGGCCGATGAAATCCCAGTCGAGGCAACAACAACGCTAGCGGCAAGAGTTGCTGCCGATCCGCAGGCGGCTCCCCATCACCTTCGGCTACGGGTGTTGAACGGCAGCGCGATCATGCTGCTCAGTTCCGTGTTCGTAGGCGGGATGAATCTGATTTACAACTTCATCGTGGCCCACAGGCTTGGGGCAGACAAGTTTGGCCATGCGAGCGTCGTCTATACGCTGCTCATGCTGTTGTCGTCGGTGACATTGTCTTTCCAGCTGGTGTGCTCGAAGTTTGTGGCTCGCAGCGAATCGGCGGCAGAAAAGATCGCCATCTACAAGCTGCTACACCGCTGGGCATGGGTTTGTGGTGTCCTCCTGGGAACGTTCATCGCAATCGCCAGCGGAGGAATTTCCGATTACCTAAATCTTCCCACGAAAACTCTGATTCTCCTGCTTGCCCTGGCCACGATGTTTTACGTCCCGCTTGGCGTGCGGCGCGGTTTCATGCAGGGCACCTACGATTTTGCACCGCTGGCCTTTAACTTTTCATTCGAGGTGGTGGTCAAGCTTTTGGGCGCACTGGCCTTAGTTGGTTCCTACGGCGTGCAAGGCGTTGTGGGAGCGATGACGACCTCGGTCATCGTCGCCTACATCGTGGGAATTCCACGCAAACACCACGTTGGCGAAGCTACCGGAACTACGCTTCGAGCTGGCATGGGGGAAGGGATTCAGGCGGTAGCGTTTTTTATCGGCCAAGTCATCATCTGTAACCTCGATATCATCCTGGTCAAGCACTTCTTCGATCCCACCCAGGCAGGAGTCTATGCAGCCGTAGCCCTGGTCGGACGCGTGGTGTATATGCTCTCTTGGTCGGTGGTGAG
>Ga0157374_10000119_pt1 | contig 71113 bp, 63 predicted proteins | sample M25metaG_FD_115308 | JGI IMG/M metagenome (GOLD analysis project Ga0157374, IMG submission 115308) | Miscanthus rhizosphere microbial communities from Kellogg Biological Station, Michigan, USA - M2-5 metaG | ecosystem: Host-associated > Plants > Roots > Rhizosphere > Soil | place: USA: Michigan...
CTTCGGCCAGTTCTACTACAGCGACAACAACGAGTATAACAGCGACAGCGACTCCAAGACGGACGCCTACATCTTCGGCGAGCAGATCCTCGCCAGCTACGACTTCGGTCCGGCCAAGGTGACCTTCGCGCCCACCGCGTATTTGTATAACGCAGCGAGCCTCACCGGCTTCGATAACAGCGTGAGCTTCCAGGACGCATCTGCGACCGGTAAGTTGACGGCAATTTCCGGCGCGAGCCGTAAAATGTCGATCCTCACCGCCCCGGGCGAAATCGCCTTCAAGGTGATGGGCATCCCGACCAAGTTCTACTGGGACTTTGCTTACAACCTGCAAGGTCGTGGCCGTGCTTCGGATATCTATCAGCTGTATCGCACCGAGCTCAATGGAACGCAGGTGCTGACCCACAGCACGCAGGATGACATCGCGTGGCTGGCTGGTCTCCAGGTAGGCCAGAACAAGAAGGCCGGCGACCTCTCCTTCAACGCGAACTTCCGCCAGAGCGGTATTACGTCGGTGGACCCGAACCTGAACGATTCGGACTTCGCGCTGAGCGAGCTGAATACTCAGGGCATCAAGACGGGCCTCACCTACAACTTCACGGACGCCTTCACCGGAACCGTTTGCTACATGTATGCCTGGAACCTGCGCAAGAACCTCATCGAGGGTGAAGCGACCAGTGGCCAGGCGATTGCTGATGGCAACAACATCCAGGTGCTCCAGGTGGACCTGATGCTCAAGTTCTAAGCGAAGTTTAAAGCGCTAACCACGCTGCTTAAAAAATGTCCGGCCCGGTGCTGGCGTAGACCCAGTACCGGGCCGTTCACTGTAAACCCAAAAACCATACCTGCCGATTCTGATGAAACGACACATCCACAAACTTCTTTCCGCCGCCATCCTGGCCGCCATGACTCTCCCTGCCATGGCTCAGGTCCAGCTCAATGGCGCCGGAGCCACCTTCCCCGCGCCGCTTTACCAGCGCTGGTTTGCCGAATACAACAAGCTGCACTCCGACGTGCAGATCAACTACCAGCCTGTGGGCAGCGGCTCCGGCATCAAGCAATTTACCCAGGGGGTGGTGAACTTTGCTGCCAGCGACGCGGCGATGACCGATGAAGAACTCGCCAAGGTTTCGACGGGCGCGGTAATGCTCCCGATGACGGCGGGCAGCATCGTGCTGGCCTACAATCTCCCCGACGTGAAGGAGCTCAAGCTCTCCCGCGACGCTTACGTCGGCATCTTCCTCGGCAAGATCACGAAGTGGAATGACGACGCGATCAAGAAGGACAACCCGGGCGTGACCCTGCCCGACCTCGCCGTCAACGTGGCTTATCGCTCGGATGGCAGCGGCACCAACTTCGTTTTCACCAAGCATCTCTCCGCCATCAGCGCCGATTTCAAGAGCGCCGTGGGTGAAGGCAAAAGCGTCAACTGGCCTGTGGGCGTGGGTGGCAAGGGCAATGACGGCGTGACCGCGCTGATCAAGCAGACCCCCGGCACCATTGGCTATGTCGAGTTCGGTTATGCCAAACAGAACGGCCTCTCGATGGCCGACCTGCAGAACAAGGCGGGCAAATTTGTTGCCCCGACTCCCGAGAGCGGCGCTTCGACGCTGGCTTCGGTCCAGTTCCCGGACAATCTCCGCATCTGGCCCTCCGATCCGGCTGGCGAAGGCGACTACCCGATCGCGACTTTCACCTGGCTGCTCCTCTACGCGAAGTATGACGACGCCAAGGTGGCCAGCACGCTCAAGGACATCGTGAAGTATGGCCTCACCGACGGGCAGAAGCTCGCTCCCGAGCTCGGTTACATTCCGCTTCCCGATGCGGTGGTGAAGCTGGTGGAGGCCAAGCTGGCCTCGGTGCAACCGTAACCGGAATTTAACCTCATCCGGGGTGCAAAAGCGCCCCGGATGGGCTATTTGAGAGAGTATTCCATCCATCGCGCATGAATAACCAGTCCGCCAGTGTCGTATCTCACCGCCCTCATCGCGATTTGTTCAAAGGGCTGTGCTGGCTGGCCTCGGCGGCGGTAGTGCTGCTGATCTTCTGGGTGGCTGGGCAGATTGGAAAGACCGCCTGGCCGGCGGTCACCCAGTATGGGCTCGGCTTTCTCACCAAAACGATTTGGAACCCCGTCAACGACACCTACGGGGTGCTGCCGTTTCTCATCGGCACTGCGATGAGTTCCACGATCGCCCTGCTTTTTGCCCTTCCGCTCGGGCTCGCGATCGCCATTTTTCTGAGCGAAAATTTTCTTCCCCTTGGCGTCCGCCAGGTCGTACGGTTCGTGGTTGAATTGCTCGCGGCCATTCCCAGCGTCGTTTACGGCCTGTGGGGCATCGCGGTTTTGATTCCACTGGTCATCAAGTTCGGGCAGCCGGTGGCGGATACGCTTTCCGCTCACGGTCATGGGCTCACGATCTTTGCCGGTCCGGTCCGGGGCAACAGTATGCTGACCGCGAGCCTGGTACTGGCGCTGATGGTGCTCCCGACGATTGCCGCCATCTCCCGCGCGGCGCTCGTGAGTGTGCCAGGAACCCTGCGCGAGGGGGCTTATGCTCTTGGTTGCACCCGCTGGGAGGCGATTTTTGGAGTCATCATTCCCGGGGCGCTTCCCGGCATTGTGGCGGCGACCATTCTCTCGCTGGGCCGTGCGATGGGGGAAACGATGGCCGTGGCTATGCTCATCGGCAACAGTCCGCGCCTTACCTGGTCTATTTTTCAACCGGCGGGCACGCTTTCCAGTCTGCTGGCCAATCAATTTGCCGAGGCGGATGGCATCCGCGTCAATGCGCTTATGTATGCCGCGCTCGCCCTCATGTTTCTGACGGTGCTGGTCAATATCGCGGGGGAAGCCGTGCTCCGCATCGCCCAGCGCAAAACCGCCGGCATCCGCTAACCCTGCTTTTCCTGCATGTCTGAAAACACCGTCATTCCAGCCGATCATTACGGGGACACCGATGCGGTCTTTCACGGCCACACCACGCGCACCATCTTTCGGTTGGCGGTCAATCAGCTCCTGTCCGGTCTTTGCATCCTGCTCGCCCTGGCGACCTTCATTCCGCTCGGCTCCATTCTCTGGCTCGTGATCGCCAATGGAGCTCCGCACCTGCGCTGGGATACCTTCACTACGCTGGCCCCGGCCCCCGGCATGGCAGGCAATGGCCTCGGCAATGCCATCCTCGGCACCGCCCTGCTCGTGGGCCTGGCGATCGCCATTTCCGCACCGCTCGGGATTCTCGCCGCCATCTACATCTGCGAATATGGACGGAACACCTGGCTGGCGGCGGCGGTGCGCTTCACGGCCAAGTTGCTCACCGGCATTCCCTCGATCATCTGCGGTGTCTTTGCCTATGCGGTGATTGTGGTCACCACCGAGAAATTCTCCGCGCTGGCCGGAGCCATCGCCCTTGGCGTGCTGGCGCTGCCCACAATTCTCCTCACCAGTGAGCAGGCGTTGCTCGGCGTGCCCAAATCCTTCCGTGAAGCCTCGTTCGGCCTTGGGGCGACCAATTTTCAGACCATCTGGCGCATCATTCTGCCCGAGGCCTTCCCGGCGATGATGACGGGCATCATGCTCGCGGTGGCCCGCGCCGCAGGGGAAACCGCCCCGGTGCTTTTCACGGCCTTGTTCAACAACTTCTGGAATACCAATATTTGGAAGCCTACCGCCACGTTGTCCGTGCTCATTTACAATTTCTCGACCATGCCCTACCCGGAGCAGATCGCCCTGGCCTGGACGGCCTCGCTCGTGCTGGTGGGGGTGGTGACGATTACCAACATTCTCTCGCAACTCGCCTTCAATAAAAAGTAGCCATTTTTTTGCGGCAAAAGAATTGAGACAACCCAGCCAATGTGGAACCATGAACTCCCGGACGACCATCATGCCTGACGAATCGAATTACGCAACCAGCGCCGGTGCCTCTGCAGTTCAAGCGGCCGCACCGGCCAATGGCCAGCAGGAAGCCCCGGCCCACCTGATTGAGGTCAAGGACTTCAGCTTCTACTACGGCCACAAGCAGGCGCTCTACGACATTACGATGAACATTCCGCGGAAGAAGATCACCGCGTTCATCGGACCTTCCGGCTGTGGTAAATCCACGCTTCTTCGCAACTTCAACCGCATGAACGACCTCATCGACGGCGTGCGGCATGAGGGCGATATCACGCTCGGCGGGCGCAGCATCTTCGATCCGAAGCTTCAGGTGATTGCCCTGCGTCGCAGTGTCGGCATGGTCTTCCAGAAGTCGAATCCCTTCCCCATGTCCATCTACGACAATGTCGCCTACGGTCTGCGCATCTCCGGGGAGAAGCGTAAGAGCGTGCTCGACGAAGCCGTGGAAACGAGTCTCAAGGGCGCGGCCCTGTGGGAGGAAGTGAAGGACCGGCTCAAGGACAGTGCACTCGGCATGTCCGGCGGCCAGCAGCAGCGCCTTTGCATTGCCCGCGCCATCGCGGTCCAGCCGCAGGTGTTGCTCATGGACGAGCCTTGCTCCGCGCTTGATCCGATTTCCACGATGAAGGTCGAGGAACTCATGTTCGGCCTCAAGGAAAAGTTCACCATCGTCATCGTGACCCACAACATGCAGCAGGCCGGTCGCTGCTCCGACAACACGGCCTTCTTCTACCTCGGCAAGCTCATCGAATACGATCGCACCGGGAAGATTTTCACCAACCCCTCGCAAAAACAGACCGAAGATTACATCACCGGTCGCTTCGGTTGATCCCTACTTTTTTAAGCCATGCCTACCATACGCCAGTTCGAGAATGAGTTGGGTCACATCCGCGAGCAGTTGCTGCTGATGTCCAGCCTTACGGAACGGAACCTTTCGCTTGCGATGAAGGCGCTCATTGAGCGCGACGACAATCTTGCCAGCACGGTCGAAAGCGAGGATTCGCAGATCGATCAACTGGAGATCGCCGTGGACGAAATGGTCATTACCTATATGGCCACCCATGCCCCGGTTGCGCGCGATTGCCGCTTCATGCTCGCGGCCTCGAAGATTTCCAGCAACCTGGAGCGCATTGGCGACCAGGCCACCACCATCGCCCGCCGCACCAAGGAGCTGAACAAGGAGCCGCTGCTCAAGCCGCTGATCGACATTCCCATGATGGCCGATATCGCCGCCGACATGCTGCGCGATGGCATCACCTGTTTCGTCGAGCAGGATGTGGATACCGCCATCTCCATCATCTCCCGCGACAAATCGGTGGACTCGATCTACAAGCAGCTCGTCCGCGAGTTGACCACCTATATGATCGAAGATCCGAAGACGATCACCCGCGCGCTGCACCTCATGGTCATCGCCAAGGCGCTGGAAAGCGCCGCCGACCACGCCGCGAATATCGCCGAGGACATCGTTTACCTCTACCGCGCCCAGGACGTCCGCCACGACCCGGCCATCAAGGCCGGTCACGCGTAGGGTTTCCTTTTATCTTGCTCGTGCTCTTTAATTGAGCAGGGCAGGGATGACGAGCGGTTATAAAAGGAGCGTCGCCTTCAGCACTGTTCTTGCATTTTCGTATGGGTAATTTGGAGCGACGGGCCCCGAGGATTAGTTGATTTGCCCAGCTTGATTCCTTGAACGCCACCGCCTTTTAGGCACTTGCCATTGCCGGAAGCGCGGTTTATGTAACCCGCTCGCAAATCCTCATGCCGGGGTGGCGAAATTGGCAGACGCGCCAGACTTAGGATCTGGTTCCGCAAGGAGTGCAGGTTCAAGTCCTGTCCCCGGCACTTTTTCTGGAAGTTTTTCCCGTTTTTCTCTGTGGTGGTGAGTTTTTTTATGGAAGCATGCACACCGGCTTGATTTGCCAGACGAGGGCTCTAGTCTGGCAGAATGCACGACTCGTTTTCACCTTCCGCTGTTGACTCTGGCTCCTTTGCCGCGCGCCATATTGGCCCGGACGCACTGGAGACAAAAGCCATGCTGGCGAAGATCGGGTTTGCGAGTCTCGACGAGATGGTGGCGGCCAGCGTGCCAGCCTCGATTCGCTCCAAAAAGGCGCTGGATCTGCCCGAACCGCTTTCGGAATACGAGATGCTGGCGGAACTGCGCACGATTGCGGGCAAGAACACCGTTGCCCGCAGCTTCATCGGCCAGGGCTACCATGGCACGATCACGCCGCCGGTGATCCTGCGCAACATTCTGGAAAACCCGGGCTGGTACACCGCCTACACCCCATACCAGGCGGAGATTTCGCAGGGTCGCCTCGAAGCGCTGCTGAATTTCCAGACCATGATCTGCGACCTCACCGCGCTCGATATCGCCAATGCCTCGCTGCTCGACGAAGGCACGGCGGCGGCGGAAGCGATGGGAATGTGCTTCGCGATCCGCAAGAACAAGCCGGCGCAGACGATCTTCGTTTCCAGCGGATGTCATCCGCAAACGATCGAGGTGGTGAAGACCCGCGCGAAGCCGCTCGGCATCGTGGTTGAAGTGGCGGCGGAAGAAGCCTTCAAGCCGGACGCGAAACACTTCGCGATTCTTTTACAATACCCGCGCACGGATGGCGCGGTGCTTGATTACTCGGCACTGGTGGAGGCCGCGCATGCCGTGGGTGCGATGGCGATTGTCGCCGCCGATCCGCTCGCCCTTACGTTGCTGAAACCACCCGGAGAATTCGGTGCGGATGTGGCGGTCGGCAGCACCCAGCGCTTTGGAGTGCCGATGGGATTTGGTGGCCCGCACGCGGCCTATTTCGCGACCCGCGACGCCTTCAAGCGCCACATGCCCGGGCGTCTCATTGGCGTCTCGCACGATGCGGCGGGCAATCCCGCCTACCGCCTGTCGTTGCAGACCCGCGAACAGCACATCCGTCGCGACAAGGCGACCAGCAACATTTGCACCGCCCAGGTGCTCCTTGCCGTGATCGCCTCGATGTACGCGGTTTATCATGGACCCGAGGGATTGAAGCAGATTGCGCGAAAGGTGCATGCCGCAGCCGGAGCTTTTGCCACAGCGGTGAGGGCCGGTGGGTTTGCGGTTTTAAACGGCGACGTTTTCGACACGGTCGGCGTCGAATTTTCCACCCAAGATGCCGCGGCGGCGGTTTTGCAAAAAGCGGTGGACGCCGGGTTCAATCTCCGGGCCTACGCAGCCGATAGACGGGCCGTATTGCTGGTCACTTTTGATGAGACGGTGAGTGAAGATGAACTCGCGAAACTCGTTGCGCTTTTCACCGGCCGGGAAGAGCCGGTTTCGATCGGGGTCGGGAAACTTGGAGTGCCCGATTGGGCAGTTCGTAAATCACCCTTCCTCACCCATCCCGTCTTCAACAAGCATCACAGCGAAATGGAGATGATGCGCTACCTCAAGCGCCTGGAGTCGAAAGACCTTTCGCTCACCACCTCCATGATCCCGCTCGGCTCCTGCACCATGAAGCTGAATGCGGCGGCGGAGATGCTGCCCGTCACCTGGCCGGAGTTTGGCGGATTGCATCCGTTTGCTCCAGCCGGGCAGGCGGTGGGGTATGCGGAAATGACTTCGCAGCTGGAGCAATGGCTGGCGGAGATCACCGGCTTCGCCGCGACCTCGTTGCAACCCAATGCCGGCTCGCAAGGTGAATACGCCGGGCTGCTAGCCATTCACGATTACCACGCCAGCAAAGGCGAGTCGCATCGCAACATCTGCCTCATTCCGGTTTCCGCCCACGGCACGAATCCCGCGAGTGCGGCGATGGCGGGCATGAAGGTGGTGCCGGTGAAGTGCCTGGAGCACGGCGATATCGATCCCGACGATCTGCGGATCAAAGTGGAACAGCACAGCGCCAATCTCTCCTCGCTCATGATCACCTATCCGAGCACGCACGGCGTGTTCGAGGAAGGCATCCGCGAGATCTGCGAACTCATTCATCAGCACGGCGGGCAGGTTTACATGGACGGCGCGAATATGAATGCGCAGGTGGGCCTCACCAGCCCCGGCGAGATTGGGGCGGATGTGTGCCATCTCAATCTGCACAAGACCTTCTGCATTCCGCACGGCGGCGGTGGCCCGGGCGTTGGCCCCATTTGCGTGGCTGCGCATCTCGCCCCGTTTCTGCCGAAGCACGGCGGCGCTTCCGGGCCGGTCTCGGCGGCTCCTTTCGGCAGTGCCTCGATTTGTGTCATCCCCTGGGCCTACATTCGCATGATGGGCGCCGCAGGCCTCACCAAGGCCACGCAGCTCGCCATCTTGAGTGCAAACTACATCGCGAAGCGGCTCGATCCCTTCTATCCCGTGCTCTACAAGGGCCGCCAGGGCCTGGTGGCGCACGAGTGCATCATCGATGTGCGCCAGTTTGAAAAAGTAGGCGCCGAGGACGTGGCGAAGCGGCTCATGGATTACGGGTTCCACGCGCCCACCCTGTCCTTCCCGGTGCCCGGCACGCTCATGATTGAGCCCACGGAGAGCGAGACCCAGGAGGAACTCGACCGGCTGTGCGATGCGCTCATCGCCATCCATGCGGAGATCCATGAGATCGAATCCGGGGCCGCCGATCCGGTTAACAACCTGTTAAAGAACGCACCCCACACGGCGCAATCGGTCATTTCGGATGCCTGGGACCGCCCGTACTCCCGCGAGCGCGCCGCCTATCCTGCCAAGTGGCTGCGGGCGCACAAGTTCTGGCCCGCCGTCGCGCGGGTTGACAACGTCTTTGGCGATCGCAATCTGATTTGCTCCTGCCCGTCGGTCGAGGAATATGCCTAGGCGGGGATAAGGAGAGTGGACTATTTTTGCACCGGCAAGGCCCATAAGACTGCCTTGCCGGTGCAGTTATTTTGCCATGTAGTAACGAGCGGTGATTAAAGTATAATCAATATTTTTCGGTGGTTTTTGAGATTGCGGTTCCAAGCGGGGAACCGGGCTGTTTTAAGCTTAAGCGATTCAGGTAAAATGAGGCTTGGAGGAGGAATCAGGTGGGAGGTTACAGAGAAAATACAGGTAAGACGTCTAACTGAATAGCTTAAGCGGATATACAATCGTTCAAGGCTCCTCCCCGTTGTGCTCGCGGGATCGTCTGGTATTGGTGGGGTGTTCACTCAGCTACCCCTGACCACTACCCGCCTCAACTTGCACACTGCTTTCGATAAAAAAATCATGAAGCGTTCCAAATCCTCCAACTTGGCCAAGACCTTGAGCTTGGCTCTCGGCCTGGCCACCATCGGTTCGTTGGGTCTTGCCCCTTTATCCGCGCTGGCCGCGAACGACGCCTGGTCCACGAGCCCATCCAGCGGTAACTTCAGCGGCACCAACTGGACGACGGGTGCCACCGTTGCCGGTTCCGCAACGGGAACTGCCGCCAGCGGCGATGCTCTCTATTTTGGCACCTCGACCACCACGACGCTCACCAACGATGACAGCGGATTTACTTTCGCGGGCATCACGTTCAACTCGGGAGCCTCGGCTTTCACCATCGGGGGGAATTCCTTTACCTCCACGGGAGCGATCACGAATAACAGCACGAGCCTCCAGACCATCAACGATGCGATCAGCTTTTCCACGCAGACGGTAAACGCTGCCTCCGGAGCGATTACGCTCGGCGGGGCGCTGACTGGCAGCGGTGTGTTGACGGTAACGGGGCCCAATGCGGTGACGCTGGGCGGCACTTCCAATAGCGTCGCCGGGCTCACGCTCGGAACAGCAGTGACCGCAAACAGCAACCAGAACGTGGCGATGACGGGTGAATCCGGGGTCACGTTGAATTTGACCAACTCGCAAAGCCTTGGGGCCATCATTGTCGGAGCGGGGGCCAATGTGATTAACGTGGGGGCGGGCGCTGCGGTGACCAGCACGACGCTGGCCATCGCCAATGGCAACGATCGTTTTGATGCGCTGAACATCAATCTTGGCGCGGGATCGTCCATGACTACGACGGCTACCAACTCAAATGGGCTGATCGCGATCGGCGCGCAGTATAACCTCGTCACCCTGAACGGGACGGACTTTGCCACGAATAGTAGCGGGACCATTGCCGCAGCGTCTTACACGAACAGCACATCCACCACGGTGGGTTCCAACACCCAGAATACGACGGTGGTGGGAGACGTGACCCTGGCGACTGGCGCAACGACCAATACCCTCCGGTTTGGCGATACGACCGGGCATACGGTTACCGTTACCTCTGGCCTTCTGGCGTTGAATGGCAACGGCAGCACGGGTGGTGCAGTGCTGATGTCGGCCAACAGTGGCGCAATCACCAACACCATTACCGGCGGAACGTTGACCGGCAGTTCCAACCGCGGCCTTGCGCTGTTGAACTATGATACGACGAGCGGTTCCAATCTCGAGGTCGATTCCAACATCAATAACTATCCCATCTCGGGCAGTGGCTCGAGTGGCACTTTCGATCTCGAAGTGGCGGGCGGTGGCAAAGTGACCTTGGGCGGGACGAACTTCATCAACGGCATCCTTTATGTGGATGGTTCGACCGTGAGTGTCGGCAGTGATTTCAATGCCGGTGCGGTGAATGGCACGGTTTCCGTGACCACGGCGACCAACGGCAGCACTTCAGTCACCCTTACCTCGGCCAATACCAATACCTCGGGCCTGGCGGTAGGTGATGTCCTGCTGGGGCAGATTATCAGTGCGATTTCCAGCAATGGCGTGGGAACGACGGTGACGCTCGCTTCGGCCTATACTGGCACGAGTATTTCCTCGGCAACGACCGTGGGCTTCGTGGGTGGAGGCAGTATCGCCTTGAATGGAGGGACGTATATGGCGACGGGAACCTATTCGCTGTCCGAAACCAACAATACCGGCTCTGGCACGACGGGACTCTCGACCACGGTTCGCAACCGCACTCTCGGCCTCGGCCTCAAGGGCGGCACCATTGATGTCACCAGCGGGAATACGCTGACCATCCCGGGCTTGATCAGCGCCTCCACCAGCGGCACCGCCTTGAACAAGACGGATTCGGGCACGCTGGTTATCAACGGCAGCTCGGCGAATACCAACATCGCGCTGAATGTCAACGGTGGCACTGTGACGGTGGACAAGACCTCCGGCGTGGCGGCCACCACGGCAACCGTTAACACCGGCGGCACGCTTAAGCTGGGCACCTCGGCGAACAACCAGCAGATCAGCAGCACGGTGGCGGTGAATGGCGGCACGTTTGATCTGAATGGCAACAACAGTACAAACTCGACGATTGCCGTGCTGACCAGCACCGGTGGAACGATCACCAACAACGGCACGGCCAACGCGGTGCTGTATGTGGGCAACGGTGGCGCGACCGTTACGGATGCGTCCACGATTGCCGCAGCGATCACCGACGGCTCCACCAACAAGTTGAGCCTGTTTTTCCAGGGCAATGCTGCGACCTCCACCCGCGTGATTACGCTCACGGGAGCCAATACCTACTCCGGCGGCACCACGGTGAACGCCGGGACGGTGGCGACTTCGAGCACTGGCACCCTCGGTAATGGCAACGTGACGCTGGGCAATGCCACCGGGGTGGTGCTCACCCTGGCAAATACGGCGTCCATCGCCAGTTCCGCGATCCTGACTTTCGGCACCTCATCCGTGATTAATCTGAATTACAGCGGGAGCGATTCGATCGCGGGAATCACCGACAGCTCGACCAGCACCTCCATCAGCGCTGGAACGTACGCCGCGAGCGATTTGAATACCTTCTTCGGAGTCACTTCATTTAGCGGCACGGGCACAATCACTGTCGTCCCCGAGCCCGGTAGCTATGTGATGGTGTTGGGGGGCTTCGGTGCATTGTTGCTGATGCAGCGTTCGCGTCGCGGGATGCGCGCCTGATCCCCATCCATTCCCGGATCTTTCTTTTCGCATGAAAAACTGCCTTTGGAGAAAGAGCTAGTCCTTCGGAGCCGCCGCAGTATTTTTTTGATACGGCGGCGGCTCTTTTCCGTTTCAGATCAACCTTCATCCCCCCCCCGCACATGTTTTCCTTGAAGTTCTCCACCTGGATCGTCTTTGGAGTGGCGACCCTGTTTTCGCTCGCCCCCGCTTTTGCCACCGACGGCACCTGGACGGGTGCCGGCGCAAATACGAACTACAGCAATACCGCCAACTGGAGCGGCGGCATTGTGGCTTCTGGAACCGGTGCCACTGCGACGGTCTCCACCAGTGGCACCATCACGGTGGATGCCGCGGTGACGATCTCCAATCTCACCGGCAGCTTTTCCAACGGCACCAGTCTCGTGCTCACCAGTAGCAACAGCGCGACTCTCACGCTGGCGGCGAGCAGTGGCACGCCGACGGTCAACCTGTCGAACTGGTTCAGCCGCTACGACTATTTCACGAATCTCAACTTCGCGGGAACCCAGGGGCTTACTTACATCGACAAGTCGAACGTGCTCGTGCTGCAAGCCGGGGTGACTTGGACGGGTTTCTCCGGCACCTTCACCATCGCGCCGAGCACCGATGGCTCGATGGTTTATGCCCAGGCCAGCAACACGCTGCCGCCAGTGGACCTCACGATGACCCCGGGCACGAGCACGGGCGGCTATGGCAACACGAAACTGGTGCTCAATGGCGGCACGACCCAGACCATTGGAGCGCTGAACAGCACCACCAGTGGCTCGAACACGACCTACATTTCCAGCTACACCAGTGGTTCCGATCTTACCGGTGGCACGCCTTCGGGGACGAATACCGCCAGCAGTTTCGCCACCCTGACGATTGGTTCGACGAACAGCAGCGGCAGCTTTGCCGGCAAGATCGGCACGGGCTATGCCAACGGCTCCAAGGCCGAGGACGCCACCGCCTACTACCTCAATCTTACCAAAACCGGTACCGGAACGCAGACGCTTTCCGGTGCGGACAATTACGCGGGGACGACGAACGTGAATGCGGGGACGTTGCTGGTGGACGGCACGCATACTGCGGCGGCCATTTCGGGAACGGATACCGGGCGCTATGTGGTCGCGAGCGGGGCCACGCTGGGAGGCACCGGAACGATCAAGCCCGCCGGGGATACGACGTCCGGTGGAGGGGTGATGGTTTCGGTTTCGGGAACGCTGGCCCCGGGCGACCCGGCCAGCAGCAGCGGCGTCGGAACGCTCACGATCGATGGGGCAAACGCAGTGAAATCGCTGGTTTCGTTCGAGACGGGTGGAACGCTGGGCTTCGATCTCGGCGCCAGCTCGATCGGAGACAAACTCGTCATTTCCACCCCGCAGGCGAATGACGTGTTCTTCAACAGCAACGTCATCAACTTTACCGACAAGACCGCCGGCTCGTTGGTGGCCGGGCAGTATATCCTCATCCACAGTACGGTAAGCGGCACCTACTCGGGCCTCACCACGGATGCCAATGGTTACATCACCGCGGGGCTCACGATTGGCAGCGGACTTTCCGCCTACTCGGGCTCCACCTTGCAGGTGGTGGGCAACGACATTGTGCTCAACTTGGCGCAGACTTCGCTCGCCGGTCCACCCACGGGCGTAACGGCAACGGCTTCCGGCACCCAGGTGACCGTGAGCTGGACGGCGGCTACGAATGCCACCGGCTATATCATTTACCGCAGCACCAGCCCGAATGGCACCTACACGAACATCGGCACTTCGACCGGGACCAGCTACACCGACAACTCGGCGACGAACGGCGTCACCTACTATTACAAAGTCGTTTCCACCAACGGCGGCGGCAACAGCGCTTTGTCGAGCTCGGCCACGGTGACGCCGCTGAATACGAACACAATCTCCATCGTCAGCGTCCACCTGCGGGCCTACAGCGTGTATGGAATGGCGGTCAGCGATCTGGCCGGCGTGGATCGCGTGAGCTATTGGAACAATCTCACCGGCCCTGTCATCCAGGGAGAAACCGCCACGCTCAGTTCGCTCACGAATCATTTTGGGCAGCCAGTTTCCGGGTTGTCCGTCTCGTTTACCGCTGGTAAAACCGGAGGCTCTTACAATAACAGTGGCACGCTCAAGCTGGGCTCCGATGCGGTGACGGTTCCGCCTGCCACCAATGATCCCAACCTCTTTGCCAGTGCCTTTGACGAATACGACACCACGCCCTCGACGCTGAGTGTCACCGGCATTCCCTATTCCAGCTACGATGTGGTCTTCTACTTCTACGATGGCGGGAGCACGCAGGGCGGCACCATCACGGCAAATGGCAGCACACTCGCCGTGCGCGGCGGTGCGGGCACTCCCACCGCCACGGGCAGCGGCTACGTCCAGTCCGACGACGCGACGAACACCTCGGGGACGAATATGCAGCAGGGAAATTTCGTGCGGTTCAACAACCTCACCGGCAATCTCTCGACTTCCTTTGTTGCCACCAACGTGGGCTCCTCCACCCAGCGCTTGAAGATCGCGGGCTTTCAAATCATCAGTCACGATGCGGTCTTAGTGCCCACTTCCGCGCCGGTCGCTCCCACGGGCCTCACCGCTTCGAGCGGAAACCTGCAGGTGGCCTTGAACTGGAACAGCTCGGCCACGGCGACCTCCTACAACATCTATCGCAACGGCTCGCTGCTCGGCTCGGTTACCGCGCCGGTGCAAAGCTACGCGGATACTTCCGTTGCGAATGGCACGTCTTATTCCTACACCGTCTCCGCCGTAAACAGCGTGGGCGAGGGAGCGCAGTCGGGTGCCATGAGCGGCCAGCCCGCCGCGCCGTCCTTCACCATGCCCACGCGCACGGTTTACCAGTATTCGGTGCCGATGACCGGCTTCTTCACCTCCAGCAGCGGCACATACTGGCCGGCGGACTCGCAACGCCGGGCCTACCTGTGGATCCCGCCCACCTGCACCAAGGTGCAGGGCGTCATCATCGGCCTGCACAACATGCTGGAGAAGCCGATGTTCGACGATCCCACCTTTCGCCAGGCCTGCACGGCGGCGAATCTTGCGATTATTTTCATCGCGCCGGGCGATGCCAAGACGTGGACGCCGAACGGCGTGGGCAACTACACGGCTGGAAACGCGACCACGGCGATCGATCTCGATCCCAATGAATACGTGAGCCAGGACATCTCCAGCGGCACCACGCATTATTCGACTGATATCAACCCTTCGACGGGAACCCGCTTCGCCAATCAATCCGAACAATGCGGCGCGGAACTGGCGTTGCTGCTGAACAGGCTGGCGAGTGAGTCCGGTTATTCCGAACTGCAATATGCACCGATCATGCTGGCCGGGCACTCGGCGGCGAGCAACTTTGTGTGGGCACGCACGGTGGCGACCTCCGCGGCGATGACGGGACGCATTTTCGGCATCCTCTCCTACAAAGGCTTTTATCCGGGCTCCATTCCGGCGGGGATCCCCATTTTCCACGTGAGTTCCGAATGGCAGGAAATCAGCGACTGGGGAAATACCTGGGAGGTGGGGGATGCGATCAGCATGCGTTCGCTGCGAAGCAGCGGTGCGACGAGCTTGATTGGCGAATGCGTCCAGCCGGGAACCGGCCATTACGAATACCCGCCCGCCCAATCCACGCCCATTGCGGCCTTCATCAAAGCGGCGGCCTCGGCGATGATTCCCGCCAGCTGGGCAGCGACCGGTTATCCGACCTTGAATACGATTGATCCGACCACGGGCTGGCTGGTGGACGTGCGCACCATGGGCTCGGGCAACTGCCAGCCGGTCTCGTACAGCTCCTGGGTCTCGGCCGGAAACGATCCGTTGCGCGCCTATTGGTATCCCGATCAGGCGACGGCCCAATCCGTCTGCGATACCGCCAATGTCGGCTTCTTGAAAAAGCCGCAAATGCTGAATGCGTTCCAAAATTCCACGACGCTGGCCTCGCTCAGCTCGCAGAGCAACGGTGCGGGCTATGTGACGCTGACCCCCACTTTGCAGGCGGATGGCGTTACCTTTCAGGTGCGCGCGGCCTCGGTCAATCAATCGCCGATTGCGCGGCTGTATTTCAGCGGAGCGCTTGGCATGCCCACCGGATCCATTCAGTACATGGTGAATGACAGCGGCTCGATGAAGCAAACCGGCGTGGATACCTTCCGCGTGTGGCTGGATCGCGACAGCGTGATCAAGGGCGGCCAGCCATGGGAGCCGTTCATTCTGGCTTATCATCCGGGCGACAGCAATTACCGCACGGCCTGGCGCCCGATCAACATCAACACCGCCGTCTCGGTGAACAATATCAACGGCACGGCGCAAACGATTACCTTCCCGACGATTCCCAATCAGTCGGCCACGAGTCTTTCGCAGCTCAGCGTGAGTGCGACCTCCAGCCTCGGCTCCAGCTATCCCGTGCAGTTCTGGGTGGCCTCGGGGCCATATCGGAACGATGAGAATAACAGCAATTTACTCATTCCCGATTCGATTCCGGCCTCGACCAAATTCCCGATGCGCGCGGTGGTGGGAGCCTGGCAGTGGGGGCATCCGTCCACCATTCAATCGGCCCCGGCCGTGTTTAACACCTTCTGGATTTTCCAGGATAATTACGCGCTCTGGAAGTTCACCAACTACGGCAGCTATGACAGCAACGGCAATCCCGTCACCCCGACCACGACTGCCAGCGATACGGCGACGCCACTCAACGACGGCGTGCCCAATCTGATGAAATACGCCACCGGCCTTTCTCCGTCGGTCGTCGCCACGACTTCGCCCGCCGCCCAGGGGCAGACCGGCGACGGAACCCACAGCACGCTTACCTTCAACCGGATTGCCGATTCCACGCTGACCTATGTGGTGGAAGCAACCGATGACCTCACCAGCGGCACCTGGACCACCGTGTGGAGCAGCACCGGTTCCAGCAACGTGGTCGGCAGCGTCACCGTCACCGATCCTGAGTTGATTGCCAATCACGCGCACCGCTACCTGCGCTTGCGCGTGACGCATTAGAGGCTCTCAAGCCAGAGCGACGCTCAGAATTGACCCCGGCGTGGAGCGTAATTTGGAAATTGATTTCGGAGCGGTCCGAAATCCCCGTGCTGCTTGAGGCGTTACCCGTTCACGAGACGGCGGCGACCGCTTCTCCCGGCATCGGTTGCCGGGTTGGGGCGGAATTATGCAGCTTCAACGAAAAGGCAATCCACTCCGGCTGCTCCAAGTAAATCTCCAGCGTAGTGGAAAGCAGGCAGGCGTAGGAGGCGACGAGGTTCAATCCCAGCCCGCAGTGGGCGCCATCGGTATGGGAGGAGTCCGCGCGCCAGAATGGCTCGAGCAGATGCGAGAGGTCGCCTTCCAGGAGGCCCGGATTCGTATTTCGAATCACCAGGGTGGTTGCCGATGTCTGGCGATGGAAATGGCATTCAATCCTCCCGCCGTCCGGGGTATAGAGCGCCGCGTTCGACAGGAGGTTCGTCAGGATGGCATCCAGCACCGCAATATCGGCGAGGACGAAAGTCTCCTCCTCCTGCGGCAGCAACACCTGGATATTCCGGAGCGGCGTGGCCGGCAGTTCTTTTTCCGCCACCTTGCGGATGGCCGCTGCGAGGTTCACGGATTCCATCACCACCGTCTCGGTTCCGGCTTCGCAACGGGCGATGCGAAGCAGCGTGGAGACCAGTGAACTGATGCGGCGGGTGATCGATTTGATATCGGTGAAGTAATCGCGCACGACCGGCGAATGAGTTTCCCGGAGCCCCACTTCGGCAATGACGGCGAGTTCCGCGATCGGCGTGCGCAGCTCGTGCGCCACATTCGATGAAAAGCGGCGCTCGCGCTGGAAGGCGGTGCCGATGCGGGCGAGCAGTTCGTTCAAGCGGGTGGAGATCGGTCGCAGTTCGGCCGGTGCATTTTCGGTGGCGAACCGGAAGTCGAGATGAGAGGAGTCGATGTGCGAAGTCTCCTCGGCCAGCTGATCCAGCGGCCGCAGTTCCTTGCGCACCGACCACAGCACCATCAGGGCATTGCCAGCCAGCAGCACCACCGCGCCCGCCAGCAACAGCCCGCCAAAGCTGCGCAGGTTTTTATCCAGTTCGGTGCGGGAAAAAGCCATGAGCAGGGTCATCTCGCTCGTCTTGGCCGGGGTCCCTTCAGTGATCTGTGGCTTGAACTTGCGGATGATGAAACGTCCCCGCTCCCCATTGGGCAACGTGAGATCGGTCACCGGAGAGTGTCGGACGGAAAGATCGGGAGTCGGCAGGCTTTTTGAGCCGAGGGATTTCGACTTCACAAGAGTGACACCATGTTGATCCCAGACCTGAAAATAATCCGCATGCCGGGTGGTGAGAAAACTGCGGGGCGGCACCTTGGAAAACTCGAAGTCCAGCGCGCCATTTTCGAGTTCGCTGGTCGAGATGAAGCCATTGACCTGAGCTTCCAGCATCTGGTCGAATTGGCGCAGCAACGCGTGCCTCATCACGAGATACAACGTGAGCACCACCCCGATGAGCAGCAGCGCCTGCCCCAGGAGCAGAAAGCGGAGCAGCTGGTTGCGGATGGATTTCATGAGGCGGGGGTGATGATCGGTTCGAAAACATACCCCATGCCACGCCGGGTGCGAATATGGGAAGGGCCGCCGGGGCGGTCGATCTTGCGCCGCAGCAGGCAGATGGAGGAATCCACCACGTTGCTGAAATGCTCCGCCTCCTCGCCGTAGAGGCGTTGCTCGATCTCCGTGCGGCTCACCACCCGGCCCGGCTGCATGGCGAGCAGCACGAGCAACGAGTATTCGCGCTGGGCCAGTTCCACCGGGGTCCCGTTCACCTTTACGCGCCGCGCCATCGTATCCAGCGACAGGTCGCCCAGCGTGATGATGGGGCTTTTCGATCCGTAGGCGCGCCGCACCAGTGCCTCGACGCGGGCGAGCAGTTCCTCCAGCTCGAACGGCTTTACGAGATAATCGTCCGCCCCTTTGCGCAGGCCGGTAATGCGGTCGGCGAGCGTATCCCGCGCCGTCAGCATCAGCACATGCATATTGCGGCCTTCCGCCCTCAGTTTTTGCAAAACGGTGAGCCCATCCAGCTTCGGCAGCATGATGTCGAGGATAATCACGTCGTAATCGTTCTGCCGGGCGAGCCACAGCCCTTCCTCGCCGTTCCACGCCTGATCGAGGGCATAACCTTCGCGTTGCAACGCCTTGCCGGTGTATTTTTGCAAGTGCTCGGAATCTTCGATGAAAAGCAGTTTCACTCGGACGCCATGGTTGAAGGTTGTTTCGGATTGTAGCTCATCCCGGCCCGGCCGCACCAATAAACATGAAAGATCCCGATGGCCCGTCCATCCTGCCGGGTATGGATTTCGGCGATCGGCTGGATGTTGGGGAAATCCGTCTTCAGCGATTTGGGGAATTTCGCAAAGTCCGAAACATACAGCGCCGAGCCGCTGGTAAATTTTTCGCGGTAGGTGGGCCAGATGATGAACTGGTTGAAGGGCGGCGTATCCACCGGCATGAACGTTACCGGATGCCCCGGCAGGTAAAAGGAGAGCAGGCTCGCGGTCATGTATTTGTTCGCCACGATGAAACTCGCGCCGGATGCTTGCTGCAGCTGCTCGATCTGGCCGGCGAGGTCGCGGGAGCCGCGAGCCCGATCCAGCGGATCCTTGCCCCGGGGGAGATGCAGCCAGGTCGTGTTATGCAAAGCCACGGTTTCCACCAGCGCCACTGTGAGTGCCAGCCCGGCGGCGAATTGCGCCCACGCCCGGCGTTGCCAGAGTGGTTCGCAGCGGGCGGCAATCAGGATGGTGCCGCCGATGTAAGAAGCGGCTGCCCAGTTCGCCTGCGCGGCGCGTTGAAAGCTGAGCAGCAGATACAAAAGAAACAGCGGCAGGAAAAGCGAGCGCACATAGCGCATTCCGGGCTGCGCTTCCGCGGCAAGCCGGGACGGAAAGACCGCCCAAATCAACGCCCCAAAAAGCAGCGGAGAAATCACCCCGGCCTGGCTGCCGATGAATTTGAATGCCTCGGCAAAACTTATCTGGAAATGCTGGTCGAGCGAGCCCCGGTGCGACAGCCAGTGCACCGTGGGCCAGTGATGCTGGATGTTCCAGACGATCGCGGGCGCGAAGAAAAGGAGCGCGGTCGCCAGCATCAGATAGAAACCCGGGTGGCGCAGGCTTCTTCGCGCAGCGCCGTGCCAGCAACAAAAAAGGAGAAAGGTGAGCAATTCCGTGGCCGCCGTGTACTTGGAAAGAATGCCGCCGCCCACGAGCAGCCCGGTCGCCAGCCAGGCCCCGGTTTTTTGGGTTTCCACCGCGTTCCAAAAAGCCACCGCCGCCCACGTCCAGAAGAAGATGTAAACCGTATCAATCGTCATCAGGATCGAGCCCACGGTGAAGAGGGGAATCACCAGCGCCAGCACGGTGGAATGCAGCGCCACGCGCGAATTGAAAAGCCGCCGGGCCAGCACATAAATCCCGGCGGCGGTTCCCGCCGAAAGGAGGATGGCAAAGAGGCGCACCCCGAGCGTGGTGGTGCCAAAGAGCGTCGTCCCCGCCGCGATGAAAAAGGGCGTCATCGGCCCCTTGTCGAGGTAGCAGTAATCGGGATGCTTCGCCCAGAGCCAGTAGTAGGCTTCATCGCCTACCAGTTCCAAATGTGGGACGTAAAAAAGTCGGAAGATCGTGACTGCCACGATCAAGAGCAGCGAAATGCCACCCGGGGCAGCCAGCCGATGGAGCAAATGCCTGGCGGGAGCAGGCGAGGGGACTGCCTGCTTCACAGCGACACCGTTTCGAAGGGGGCGGAATGGCTCTTCACCATGGGGGAGGGGCACCGCCGTTGGATGAACCAGCTCAGTCCCAGCATGTCCAGCACCGGCCAGATGAGGAACCGGCGCAGGCCGTAGTTCGACTTGCCGCCAATTCGCGGGCGATGGGTCACTGCGGTTTCCGCAATCCGGAACCCCGCCGACGCCACCAGCGCCGGAATGAACGAATAGAGCGTGCGAATGGGAATCAACGCTGCCACCACCTCGCGGCGCATCACCTTCAAGCCACAGCCCGAGTCCTGCACCCCGTCGCGGAGAAAGCGGCTGCGGATCGCATTGGCCAGCCGCGAGATGAGCTTGCGGCGCAGATTGTCCTTTCTCGATGCGCGAATGCCGACGGCCAGATCCGCGCCCCGGTCCAGCAGGGCCAGCAGCTTCGGAATATCGGCCGGATCATTTTGTCCGTCGCCGTCCAGCAGGACGATTCGCTCGCCATGCGCGGCTTTCATCCCGTGGTAGAGCGCTGCGGCCTGTCCGCAGTTTTTCAGGAAACGCAGGGCCCGCCATCCCACACGCGTGCGGCACGCATCTTCCAGCGCATAGGGAGTCCCGTCGCTACTGCCGTCATCCACCAGCAATACTTCCACCCGGCCATGGGATGCTTCCACTTCGTCGAGGCAGGCCGCGAGTTCGGCAACGAAAGCGTGGATGTTTTCCGCCTCGTTGAAAAACGGAACTACGACGCTGATGGCGGGTCCTGGAGGATGGGTCTCACTGAACGGAGCACGGTTCATAGGCATAAACTACCCCCGCGCGGATTACGCCAAGATGATGCCCCCTTAAAATCGGCGAAATTAAGCCCGACCGTCCCGAGGCGACGGATCAGCCTCAATGCGGGGAAGGAGACGCCTGCTGAATGAGCTGTTGCAAATCCTTCAGGCCAAAAGCGTCGTCGCCGCCCGTGGACGTCGGCGCTTGCAGTTGCGTCTTCGCCATCTGCACCATCATTGCGATTTGTTCCTGCGTGAACATGGACTTGGCCGGATCGGCGGAAAAGGCGGTATCCCACGTTTCCCTTACCGATTGATAGCCGAGCTCGCTCTGGATGCGCTGGCTCAGTTCATTCATATGCGCCGCGCCGTAGAAAAGCGCCACGGACTGGCCGGGCTTGAGGTGCTGCAATTGCATGCGCAGGTCGCGCATCACGATGGCGTTGCGTTGCGTGAGCAGCACCGTGAGCAGGTGCTTCATGTCGGGCGATTCGTTCTGGGCGAGATTCAGCAACTCCGCCGCCTGGCCCATGGCTTGGATGATCACCATCTTCATCGTTTCCTGAAGCTGAGGCGACCCGCTCATCAAGCCGCTGAATTGCTGGATCATCCCGGCGGCCGCCCCATTGCCCGACATGGCGTCCGTGAGTTGATTCATCAGGTTCTGGTTTTTCGTGGCGGGCTTGCCAGAACCTTTGGCTGGGGCATGGCCGCCGGCCGTTTCGGTGGGCGTATCGCTGGAGGAAGTGTCGTCCCCGGCTTCCGGAGCGTCGGCCGTCGCGCCGTAAGCGCTTTGCAAGCCGTTCCACGTCATGTCGCTGCCGATGAAGTTCGGGCGCGAGTAATCAATCGCATCAAGCTGGAAGACGAGCCCCAGCCCTTTGGCCAGCTCGGGTTGCACGCCACCTTGGATCGTCGCCGCGCCCTTGCCCATTTTCATGTTTTTCTCATGCACGCCTTCAAAGAGCACCACCGTTTGCGCATCGAGCCGCTTTTGCAGGGTGGCGTAATATTCTGGCGTGCCGAGATGGGCTACACCCACGAGCAGAATTGTCGGTCCGCCCCCCGGGCGTTGATAAGCCACCGTGCGCGTCTGTAACACCGAGAGCCCGCCCGCCTGCGTGCTGCGGAGAAAATCGAAGGTCGGCGCTTTGGGGGAATCCTGCTGCGCCCGGGCGGGAGTTGCGAAAGCAACCGAGGCCAGAAGGGCGACGAGAACGAGGGAAATACCGCGCTGCTTTGGCAACCGAGGGGCAAGGCTCATGTGCAGACGCATCGCCCGCAATCGGCCAGGCGTCAACTGCGCCTGCAGGCCAGGAGTGCCCAGCCCGCGAGTAAAGCCAGCCCGCCGATGGGAGTAATGGCTCCCAGCCACTTCACATTCGTCACCGCCAGTAGATAAAGCGACCCGCTAAAGATGACGAGGCCGAGGGAAATAAGCCGAAACGCCCAGCGCGGCACCACCTGCCAGCCCGCCAGGACCAGTAACACCACCGCATGCACCAAGTGGTAGAGGGATGCCGTTTTCCAGATCTCGGTTGTCTGGTTTTGCTCCAGCAAATTTTTCAACCCGTGCGCCCCGAATGCCCCCAAGGCCACGGCCAGGAAGCCGAAGCTGGCGGCAATGCGGAGGGCGGTCTTTGCACTCACGCCAGTCCGGCGATTTTGAGGATTTCGCTCATCTCGGCCTTGGCTGGGATGATGCCGCCGCACTGCTCGCGGGCGATGTCCGGGTCCTTCAAGCCATGGCCGGTGACGGTGCAGACGATGCGGGAGCCTTCGGGAAGATCAGCGAGCGGATTCTTCCCGCTGGTCTTGCCTTCCACACACTTCAGCAGCCCGGCGATCGAGGCGGCGCTGGCGGGTTCAACGAAAATGCCTTCATGGCTCGCCAGCCAGCTTTGCGCGGCGAGGATTTCCTCGTCGGTCGCAATATCAATCGTGCCGCCGGAATCGGCGATCGCGTCGCTGGCCAGCTTCCAGCTCGCCGGATTGCCGATGCGAATCGCGGTGGCAATCGTGTCCGGTTTGTCGATCACCTTGTCGTAGAAAATCGGTGCGGAACCTGCCGCCTGAAAGCCGACCATTTTGGGCAGCTTCTTCGCCCAGCCGAAGCCGTGAAACTCGCGGTAGCCCATCCAGTAGGCGCTGATGTTCCCCGCGTTGCCGACGGGGAGGATATGCACGTCGGGCGCGTCGCCGAGATCGTCCACGATTTCAAACGCCGCCGTTTTCTGGCCTTCGAGCCGGTAGGGGTTGATCGAGTTGACGATGCATACCTTGCCCAGGGCGCCGATCTCGCGGACGAGCCGCAGCGCGTCGTCGAAATTTCCATCAATCGCCACCACCTTGGCCCCATACATGAAGGCCTGGACCAGCTTGCCCATCGCGATCTTGCCCGCTGGCAACAGCACAATGCACTCCAGCCCCGCGCGCGCGGCATAAGCTGCTGCTGCTGCGGAAGTATTGCCGGTCGAAGCGCAGATCACTGCCTTCGCGCCTTCTTCCACCGCCTTGGAAATCGCCATCGTCATCCCGCGATCCTTGAACGAACCGGTTGGGTTCAGCCCTTCGTACTTCACGAACACCGAGCAGCCGTGTCCCACCTTCTCGCTCAGGCGGGGCGAATGAATCAGCGGCGTCGAGCCTTCGTTGAGCGAGATCACCGGGGTGGCATCGCTCACCGGCAGATATTCGCGATAGCGGGCGATCAGGCCCCGGTCGTTTTGAAAGGAAATGGACATTTTACGCGGGCAAAGGGTGGTCTGTCGGCATGAAGGCGCACGGCGATCCCATCGGGGCAGCCAGCGCACACATTTTCACGACGATTCCAGACATAGCCGGAAAGACTAAAGGCACACCCACCCCGCCCGCAAGCGAGGAGTCGGGTAAATTATGAATGCCAGTGGGCTGCTTCGAGCTACACTTCTGGCGGTTGCTCTCCCCGTTGGCGAAAATATTCCCTCAGAAACAGGAGGTCCGGTGCATCTTTCTCTCGCATGGTCGGCTTTTTCATCCGCCAAAGCAGTTGTGGTGAGGCGAAAGGTATTTTGACCCCCTGCACTTCATGCATCACCACATTTTTTGACGCCTCAACGTAATCAATTCCGCACGCGGATTTCATCAGATCCACTACGATTTCATCTGCCACTCGAACCACAGTGTATTTTTCCACTTCACCTGGTTCTAGTTGCTGCACCGCTTTATCGGGGAAAACCTCCAGCGCCTTAAAAACTTTTGCTTCGTTTTCCAAATCAGTCGCCATGAGTAAATCTACATCCATGGTGGGACGAACATATCCTGCGGCCCGGATCGCGAAGCCTCCGACGATTACATAACGCGCTTCTCTCGCATTCAGTTCCCGGCAAAGTTCCAGCAAATCCTCCAACGCTGGCATCCGAGGCTCTAGCTCTTCAGCTTCGTTGGGAGTCGGGTGATCATCTTCCACATCCATGCATCAGCCTCTTCGTGAGAGTTGAATCGATAAACCCCTTTTGGAACAAAAGGGCCCGGAAACGCCTTTTTCCATGCCCGCATGTCATTTTTTGTTTGGCCTTTCATGGAAAATGGGCTCGGAGTCAGTCGTCTTCCGACGACCTTGCCAATATTTTCCTGCAGGTTGATGACGGGTTTCATCAAACCCATCATCACACAGCGCCAGCCTCTTGGCAATTACGCAAACGTCTCCACCCGGATCAGCCGTGGCTCGGCCTTCACACTGGGGAGGGCACGGATTTCCGCCAGCGCCGATTGCATCTGGGCGTTGGTCGCGTCGTGGATCATGAGAACCAGCGGCACAGACTCACCCTCGGTGCCTTCGGGCTGGATTACCGAGGAAATGCCGATGTTGTGGCGGCCCAGCACTCCGGCGACCTGCGCCAGCACGCCCGGTTTGTCGAGCACCGGCACCCGCAGATAATACTGGCACACGATGTCGCCGATCGGCTTGCACTTGCCGTAGAGCGCATGCGGGGTAAAGCCGAAGTGGCTGCGCGGTGTTTCGATTCCAAGCCCGGCCTCTGCCAGATCACTGATGACCGCGCTCGCCGTCGGGTCCTGGCCCGCGCCGCGTCCGTAGAAAAGCGTGTCACCTACCACGTCGCCGGTGGCGGCGATGGCGTTAAAGACGCCGTTCACCGAAGCCAGCACGTGCGTCTTCGGAATCAACGTCGGGTGCACGCGCACTTCGATGCCGCCCTCATCCGCCTTGATGATCCCGAGCAGTTTGATGCGATAACCCAGCTCGCAGGCAAAGCGAATGTCGTCGGCCGTGATCTTCTCGATGCCTTCCACAAAAATGTCGTCGGTGCCGACCCAGAAGCCGTAGGCCAGCGACGCGAGGATGATCGCCTTGTGCGCCGCGTCCCAGCCGTTGATGTCCAGCGTCGGGTCCGCCTCGGCATATCCGCCCGCCTGGGCCTCGGCCAGCGCCTCCTCGAAGCCAATGCCGCGCTCGGTCATCTGGGTGAGGATATAATTGCTCGTGCCGTTGATGATGCCGTGCATGGAGCGAATGTGATTCGCCACGAAGGATTCGCGCAGCGCCTTGATGATCGGCACCCCGCCCGCCGCCGCCGCTTCGAAGAAGACCGGCACGCGATACTTGGTTGCCGCCGCAAAGATTTCGCGGCCATGTTCCGCCAGCAGTGCCTTGTTGCCGGTTACGACCACCTTGCCGCGCTCTATTGCGGCCAGCATCATTTCCAGCGCATCGGTCGTCCCGCCGATCAGCTCGCAAATGATCTGAATGTCGGGATCGTCCACCAGCTCCTTCCACGAGGAAACGAGCAGTTCTTTCGGCAGCTCGATGGAACGCGGCTTCGCGGGATCGCGCACCACGATTTTTTTCACTGCGAGTTCGATGCCGAGCCGCTCCGAGAGCAGGACGCGATTGCGCACGAGGTTGTGGTAAACCCCTGCGCCCACTGTGCCGAAACCGGCGAGACCGATGCCAATCTTTTGCATGAGACTGCGCATCTTGAGCGAGCGGCGCGGCCTTGGCAAGCGGGGGAATGTGAGTTGCCGGGTTCAAAATCGAAAATGCCACATGGTTGTCATCTCTGGAATTGAACCACTGCAAGAAAAGTGTATGATAAGTCCATGAGCTTCACCGAGGTGCTTGAAGAACTGTCCGTGTTGACCACTGCGCAGCGGCAGATGCTCATCCGTCGAGCTTTGGAACTGGATGACTCGCCTCTTTCAGCGGAAGATGAGGCGGTGGTGGAAGCGCGATTAAATGCGCATAAAGCCGATCCTTCGTCTTCCATTCCGCTGGAGGTAATGACGGCCCACCTGCGGGCGCGGATGATGAAATGAACTGGCAGGGGGTGGTGCGGCCAGAGGCCGGGGATGATATATTCAATGCTGCCGCATGGTACGGTTCCCGACAGCAGGAGTTGGGGGAGGAATTTGTCGAAGAAGTGATCGCCGTTTTTGAGGCGTTGGCAGAAAATCCATTGCTTAACTGTCGGCGTCATTCGCGTAAAAATATTCGATGGCGTTATCCAAAGCGTTTTCCTTACCGGGTTGTTTACGAAGTGGATGAGACGGCACAACTCGTCGTGGTGGCCGCGATACTCCATGCTGCTCGCGATGATCGACGATGGAAGCGACGAGTGGTCTGATCCTTGGCCGTCTGAAAAAGCAGCGCCGCCAGTTCGAAACTCCCGCTTTGACTATCTTGCGGCAGTCGGTTTACCTTCTGCGCAATCCCGGCAGTTCCCGCGGGCAGCCCTCAATCTCAATCAGGAACCCACCCTATGGCAGTCATGACCGGTCTCTCAGGCAATGAAATGTATTGCCTCAATCTCAAAGGCTATCGCGCGGGCGAGCTCATCATTGGCAACAGCGTGCACTCGCTCGGCTTCCTTGGCGGCATCGGCGCGGGGTTGCAAAACATGTTTGGCGGCGAGGTTACGCAGATCACGCAAATCATTCACGAAGGGCGGCTCGAATCCTTCAAGCGCCTGCTCGGCGAGGCGCAGAAGTTTGGTGCGACCGGCTTTACCGGTGTCACCAGTGAATTGCGCAATTTCCAGGGCAATATCGAGTTCCTCTCCGTGGCCTCGAGCGTGAAAAGCGACGGGCCGCCGCCATTGCACGGACTTTTTTCCACCAGCAGCAACGGGCAGGAGCTCTATTGCCAGATCGATGCCGGCTACACGCCGTTGCATTTCGTCTTTGGCAACGTGGCCTATTCCACGGGCATTGGGGGCGGTCTCTTCGGCGGGCTCAAGGCGATGGCCCGTGGCGAGATCAAGGAGTTCAGCGACATCTTCAACCAGACCCGCCATCTCGCCCTGCGCCGGATTTCCAACGAAGCCAAGGCTGCCGGCGGCAATGCCGTGGTCGGGATTGAGACTCGCATCATGCCCTTCCAGGGCGTGCATGAAATGGTGATGATGGGCACGGCCTCGCATCATCCCGCGCTGCCTGCCTCCCATAGCAATGAGCCGATTACCAGCGACCTCACTTGCGAGGAAATGTGGAACCTGGCCGCCATGGGTTATGCCCCGCTCAAGCTGGTGCTCGGGACTGCGGTCTATTCGCTGGGCGTGCTCGGTGGCCTGAAGGCGATGTTCAAGTCATTCTCCCGTGGTGAAATCAGCGATCTCACCACGCTCATCTACGACGCCCGTGAGCACGCCATCGGCCTGCTGCGCGACGAGGCGCAGAGCATTGGCGCGGATGACGTGGTCGGCCTCAAGACCCACATCCACCAGATCGGCGGCCTGATCGAGTTCATGGCCATCGGCACCGCCGTGAAAAAGCTTCCCGGCATCGCGCCGCTCTCGCCCAACCTGCCGCCACAGGCCATCATCCGCGACAAGGATACCTGGATCAGCGAGGACGACGGGTTGTTCGCCGCCATCCGCTCCGGCGGCGACTCGGGCGGGGGCGGGGACTGAGCATTTGGCATTTAGGAAGTAACATTGAGGAAGGTCTAAAATGGCCTTCGGCATGAGAAAGAACGTCTTCCGTGTTTTTCGCATGTTTCGCATGGCCTCTCATCTTCGTGGTGAACCCCGAATTTTTACCCGCGAATTTGCTCCTCAAGCCGTTTGATTCGCGAGAATATCGCGCGTCCATGTTCAAATCGAAATGTCTTCTGCTTTTTTCGCTGGCTTGCGTCCTCTTTTTAAGCGGCTGCGCGACGGATCTTCCCCGCTTCGGCTTTCGCGGCAAAGCCACCGGTCCCGCCCATTTCACCATCGATTTGTCGGACCAGAAGGCCTGCCTGTATCGCGGGCGCACGGTCGTTTTCCAGTGCCACGTTTCCACTGGTCGTGAGGGCTACGACACCCCGGCGGGCAAATACCACGTGCAGCAAAAGGACCTCGATCACCGCTCCACCGTATATGGTGCCTACTGCCTGCCGAATCGCCGCATCGTGGTTCCCGATGTGGATGTGCGGAAAAACAAAAAACCGCCCGGAACGGTCTTTATCGGCGCTCCCATGCCCTACTTCCTGCGGTTGAAAGGGGCGGTAGGGATGCATGCCGGGCATGTTCCCGGATATCCGGCCTCTCATGGCTGCATTCGCCTGCCCAATAGCGCGGCGCGCCGCTTTTACGATGCCGCGGTCGTCGGGACCCCGGTTTTGATCAAGCGGTAGGCGGCATTCTTACTCCTGCTTTTGCTCATTTCGGGGGGAGCAGGACGAAGAGTAGAAATTCCTCGGCAAACCCACATCCAACGCGAATCCGGGTGCGTAACGTATTTGCTATGAACCCCCAGATTACCATTGCAACCTTCAACGTGCGCGAGCCCGCCCTCAAGCTGGTGGCGGCGCTGGCCGAACTCGGGATCGAGGCGGATATCGCCGACGACACGGAAATTCAGCACGACTTCATGCGCCTCCCTGCGCATGCCGCCGTGCATGTGCTGGTGGACAAGCAGGACGTATTGCGTGGCGAAATGGCGATGCGCGACCTGCAACAAACCGTGCAGGGGCTGATCTGCTGCCCTTCCTGCGGAAAATCGACCGTGGTTTTCCCGCAGTTCAGCCGGAAGTTCCCCGCCCCCCAGTGGATCTATATGCTCCTGTGCAAGATCCATTTCATCGAGCCCGAGTTTTATTGCGAGAGCTGCCACTTCACGTGGTCGGCCAAACTCCCGGAGCCGGATACGGCCCACTGCTGAGTGCGGGCAGCCTCGCCTGGCGATTTTTGGATGATTTGTCGCGGCCGGGTCCCCCGGTGCCGCGACTGGGGGTGCGGATTTCACCGGAGTGGCCTCCCGGTGAAATCCGCTATCTGTTTTACAAAATTAAACGAACTGTTTCCAGATCGTGTTGGCCTCTTCCAGCGTCTCCTTGCTGCCGATGTCATACCACGTCCCCGGCACCTGCCAGGTCTTCACCGGCACGCGCGTATGCAGCCACTGAATGAAGCGGCCGGGCTGGTCGGGGTTGTTGCCCTCGGCGATGTAGGTGTCGAACTGCTTCACCGTGTCCGCGCCGTAGTAGTAGAGCGCAATGCCGCTCACCGTGTGGGTCGGGTTCGCCGGCTTCTCCTCGAAGTGGGTGATCACGCCCTGCTCGTCGAGGGTGATCGTGTTGTATTTCTTCGCGGCGTCGAGGCTCTGCGTATCATAGACGGCGAGCGTGGCCGCATTGCCTTTGGCGGCGGCGGCGAAGCCTTCCAGCGACTGGCTGAAGAGGTTGTCGCCCGCGACCACGATCAGGTCGTTGTCCGCGATGCCCTCGGTCTTGATCACGTAATGGATGTCGCCGATCGCGCCCAGCTTGTCGGTATCACTGGTGGAACCATCGTTAACGATCTTAAAACTCAGCTTCGGCTGCGTTTTTACATAACCGTCCGCCCACGCCTGGAAATCGGCGGCGAACTTGTTGTTGGTGACGACGTAAACCTTGTCGATGCCGGGGATTGGCGCGAGGTTGTCAAGCACCCACTCAATCATGGGTTTGCCGGCCACATCCAGCAGGGGTTTCGCCTTGTTTAGGGTCAACGGATACAGGCGTGTGGCGTAGCCAGCAGCGAGAATGAGAATATTCATACTTCGTTTTAAGCGGGGGAGCGCCCGGGTTGTAAACGACGAAATTTCCGCAAAATAATGTTTACGGATGATCAAAACTTTGCTAGAGGCAGAGAAGAGTGAGAGCGTTAACCAAACGACAGAAGGAAGTGTTGGCATATTTGCGTGGTCATCTGGAAGGCAAGGGGATACCTCCATCTACGCGCGAAATTCAGTCGCATTTCGGGTTTGCCAGTCAAACAGCAGCCTTGAACCATCTGCGGGCATTGCAGAAGAAAGGCTTCATCCAGCGGTTGCCCAACAAAGCACGCGCCATGCGCATCGTGTCTTCGTTGAGCACCGGAGTGGTATCGGCGGCGAGGGATTTCATAGAAATCCCAGTGGTAGGTCCGGTGGTGGCGGGGATGCCCGTGGCTGCGGAACAAACCCATGCCGGGTATGTAAAAATCACGCCAGACATGCTTGGCTCGCATCGCGGTCAGCCGCTGTTTGCCTTGCAAGTTCGTGGTGATTCCATGGTGGAGGCGCATATTGTCGAAGGCGATATCGTGGTGCTCGAGCAGCGCCCGGCCCGCACCGGCGATATTGTCGCCGCCTTGATCGACGGGGAATCTACTTTGAAGCGTTTTCTGTTGCAGGACGGTCGCCCGTTCCTGCGCGCGGAAAATCCGGTCTATCCTGATCTGATTCCCGCGATTGATCTGGTCATTCAAGGCGTCATGATCGCCTTGGTGCGCCGGCCGGTCGCGGCCTAGCTTCTTAGGAAGAGCGGAAGGTAAAGCCGTTGGTGCATTCCAACGGCTTGCAGATTCTTATTTTTGAAGGGGGCTTTACGGCTCCTTTACAAACATTTGTTTGCTGTTCCCGTGAACAGTGATAGTCTCGCGCCCCATTGTGAATAGTCGTATCTGGTTCCATGGGCTTCCTATTTCATCCAGCGGTCGGCTTGCCGGTCAGTTTCCACTGGCGGCACTCCTGCTTCTCCTTCTGGTCTGCACGGCCGGAGCGCAAACCTCCTTCAGTGTTTTGCAGACTAATATTCACCGCGATATTGGTGGCTCGGATTCCGTAACCACCGCCCAGCCTTATCTGGCCCAGGAGGTGAACTACCTCGATCCCGATGTCTGGACGATTAACGAGCTGGGCGGCAACAATACCAGTTTCAACCTGACCACGGCCACCAATTATCTCACCAGCTTCATTCAAAGCAGTGTCACGATTTTCGGCAGCAACCCCGTTTTGGGAACCGACTACTTTGTCTATGTAAGCACGATCAATGATGGCTACGACACCAGCGCCATCGTTTCGCGCTATCCCATCACCTCCAGCCAGACCTTTTCCGATGCCGGGGGCGGATACAGTGCCTTGCGTGGGCTCATTGAGGCCACCGTCAGCATCGGCGGCAAGTCGGTGGATGTCTTCGGCACCCATCTCAAGGCCAGCAGCACCAATGCCGATGCCCAGCAGCGGCAGTCCCAGGCGGATACCGACAGCGCCACCATCGCCGCCTGGATCGCCGCGCATCCCTCGGATGCCGTCATCGCCACCGGCGACTGGAACGAGACCGTGGAAACCACCGAGGCCGATAACTGGAGCAGCGGCAGCCTGAACGGCACCATTACCTTGAAAAATGGCACGAAGGAAACCTACAACCCCGTCGCCACGATGAAATCCGCCGGGTTGACCGATCCCCGGCCCACCACCGCCTCCGGCAGTGTGGACACCATTTCCTCCACCAATCCCGATGCCCGCTTCGACTACATCCTCTACGCCCAGCAGAATCTCCAATACGTAAGCGGCGAGGTCTTCAACTCCGCCGACGGGATGGGACTGGCCTCGGGCACCTCTGGAAACGCCTCCGACCATCTCCCGGTCTTCGAGACCTTTATGCTCGCCCCGGAGCCTTCGGTTGCCTCACTGGCGTTCTGCGGAATCCTCTTCTTCGTGCGAAGGAAGCCTTCCTTCGCTTGCTGCCGGAGACTTTAAACCCCTTTGGTTTGCCCTATAAACTCCTTTGGTTTGTCCTTTAAACAGGCAAAATATTCGGAAAAGGGGCGGGACTCTTTTTGAGTGGCTTCCTCAAAAAATAATTGACAGTCCCTCTAGGGAAGCTACCTTCCGCACTCCCGCGTTCTATTTTTGAGGCGGGGTCAACCATTAAACCAACTGCGCAGGAGAGTCTCACGACTCGCTCGCACTGCAACCGAATATGCAAAATAATCGCAGCAAACGCTATCGCGCCGCCGCTGAAAAAGTGGACGCGAAGAAGCCCTACCTCCTCAGCGAGGCGATCGGTCTCTTGAAGACCCTGCCCGCGCCCAAGTTTGACCAGACGGTCACTCTTTCCTTCCGCCTCGGGGTTGATCCCCGTCAGTCCGACCAGATGGTTCGTGGCACCTGCCCGCTCCCGAATGGTTCCGGCAAGACCGTCCGCGTGCTCGTGTTTGCCGAAGGCGTGGCCGCTGATGCCGCCCGTGAAGCGGGTGCCGAATTCGTCGGTTTCAAGGACATGATCGACAAGGTCACTGGTGGTTTTCAAGATTTCGACGTCGCCATCGCCACTCCGGCCGCCATGGCTGAAGTTCGCAAGCTCGGCAAGGTGCTCGGACCACGGGGCTTGATGCCCAATCCGAAGACCGGCACCGTCACCGACGACACCGCCAAGGCCATCAAAGAAGTGAAGGCTGGTCGTGTGGAATTCAAGCTTGACAAGAATGGCAACGTCGCCGTTCCCGTCGGTCGTTTCTCCTTCGACGCCGCGGCGCTCGTGGAAAACGGCACCGCCGTGATTGAAGCGGTCACCAAGGCTCGCCCGGCTTCGGCCAAGGGCAAGTTCGTGGAAAACGTCACGATCAGCGCCACCATGATGCCCGGCATCAAGGTTGACGCCTCGCAATTTCTGAAAAACTAACCGGAGCGTCATCACATGAGACCCGAGAAAGCTACTATCGTTGGAGACATTCAGGCGAAACTGAACGCCTCTCCGTTCCTCTTCGTTGCCGACTACACCGGTTTGCGCGTGGATCAGTTCAGCGAACTGCGCAACCGCCTGGCCAAGGCTGGCGCCGAGTGCAAGGTCGTGAAGAACACCTTCCTTCGCCGTGCCGCCAAGGAAGCCGGTCTTCCTGAGTTGAATGATCTCAAGGGCCAGACGGCCATCATCGTGGGCGAGCGCGACGTCGCGGCCGCTGCGAAGATCATCAAGACTTTCACCGCCGAGTTCCAGAAGCCCGTCATGAAGGGTGGCGTCATTGATAACGCGGTCGTTTCCAACGACCAGATCAATGCCATCGCCGAGCTTCCTTCCCGCGAAATCCTTCTGGCCCAGTTGCTCGGTGTGCTGCAAGCCCCGGCGACCAAGCTCGTCCGCGTCCTCAACGAGCCCGCCGCTTCGCTGGCGCGTTTGCTCAAGGCCAAGGCCGACAAGGACGGCGCTCCTGCCGCAGAGTAAGTGCCGAATAAATTTTCACCGGTTTACCGCCGGAGAAATGCGGGAGTCAAATCCCGCGACCTTAAACCAACAACCAATGGTTCCTCGTCGGGTGGATGGCGATCCGCTTGAAATGATCCGAAGCCTCGGAACGCGACGATACCGATCAAAAAACATATGGCAGATACAACTAACATCGTTGAGCAGCTCAGCGGATTGACCGTTCTTGAAATCGCTGACCTCGTGAAGCAACTCGAAGACAAGTGGGGCGTTAGCGCCGCGGCTCCTGTGGCCGTCGCTGCTGCTGGTGCACCTGCTGCCGGTGGCGCAGCTCCCGCCGCTGAAGAGAAGACTTCGTTCGACGTGATCCTCAAGGACGCGGGCGGCAACAAGATCGCCGTCATTAAGGAAGTCCGCGCGGCGGTTCCCGGCCTCGGCCTCGCTGAAGCCAAGGCCCTCGTTGAAGGCGCTCCGAAGTCCCTCAAGGAAGGCGTCAGCAAGGAAGAAGCCGAAGAGATCAAGAAGAAGATCGAAGCGGCCGGCGCCAAGGTCGAGATCAAGTAATCTCGCTTACTGCATTTCCAGCGCTGGCAGGCGAAATGAAAATTTCGCTTGCCACGCGCTGATTTGCCGTTTAGTTAACTTTGCTCTTTTCCACAGAACCTTTACTTCACCTGTATCCTATTGGAATAAATTCAGATCTGAGGACGAAAATCGCGGCCTGCGAGACGGGCCGCGATTTTCGGCCTCTGCGCGTGTACGGCGCGTTGCAGCGATTGTCGCAAGTTTCCCAATAAAGTCACAAATTGTCCCCGCTGCAGGTTTCCGCCTCCAGTTGGGATCCCAAACCAGCCAAGTCCACACCTATGTCAGAGCGAATTAATTTCGGTAAACTCAAGGAAGCCGCGGAACCGCCAAACCTTATCGAGGTCCAGCTCAATTCTTACGTTGAATTTCTGCAGAAGGATGTGCCCCCGAGCAAACGCAAGGAAGTGGGCCTGCAGGCGGTGTTTAAGGAAGTTTTCCCGATCCAGAGCTACGACGACAAGGTCGTGCTGGATTTCGTCAGCTACGATATCGGCGAGCCCAAGCTCAGTGCCCTCGAGGCTCAGCGTGAAGGCCAGACCTTCAGTGCGCCGCTCCACGTGACCTTCCAGCTCAAGGAGGAGAAGGGGACCAAGGAGGAGAAGGTGTATATGGGCGAAGTGCCGCTCATGACCCCGCAAGGCACTTTCGTCATCAACGGCGCCGAGCGCGTCGTGGTCAGCCAGCTGCACCGTTCGCCGGGCATCTGCTTCGAGTCCTCGCTCCACCTCAATGGCAAGACGCTCTACAGCTTCCGCATCATTCCCGATCGCGGCTCCTGGCTGGAAGTGCAGTTCGACACGAACGACCTGCTCTACGTTTACCTCGACCGCCGCAAGCGCCGCCGCAAGTTCCTCGCCACCACCTTCCTGCGTGCCGTGGGCTCGATCTTCGGCCAGGATTACGGTTCCGACGAGGCGATCATCCGTCTCTTCTACAATGTCGAAACGCTCGCGCTTAACGACAAGCTCGAGGAAGAGGAAATCAGCTCCAAGGTGCTCATCGCCGACGTGCGCGACGGTGAAATCACCGTGGCCCGTGCTTTTGAGCCCCTGACCAAGGCGGCCATCCGCCAGATCCTCACGCTCGGCGTGAAGTCGGTGCATGTGGTGGACGTCAAGGAAGGCGACACCATCATCAAGTCCCTCAAAAAGGACCCGGCCCACGAAGAGGACGAAGCCCTCAAGGACATCTACCGCCGTCTGCGCCCTGGCGATCCGCCCACCGTGGCCAATGCCCGCAATTTGCTCAAGCGCCTCTTCTTCGACCCGAAGAAGTACGATCTCGGTCGCGTGGGTCGCTACAAGATCAACCAGAAGCTCGACATCGAGGTCAGCCTCGAAGAGCGCGTGATGACCGACAAGGATTTCATCTCCGCCACCAAGTATCTGGTCGGCCTGCTTCACAGCCAGGGTTCCACCGATGACATCGATCACCTCGGTTCCCGCCGCGTGCGGACTGTCGGTGAATTGCTTGCCAACCAGTGCCGCGTCGGCCTCGCCCGCACCGAGCGTCTGGTCAAGGAGCGCATGACCCTGTTTGATGTGAACCTCGATGGCATGACGCCGCAGAAGCTCATCAACCCGAAGGCGCTCAGCGCGGTCATTCGCGACTTCTTCGGCCGTTCGCAGCTTTCCCAGTTCATGGATCAGACCAACCCGCTCGCCGAGCTCACCCACAAGCGCCGTCTTTCGGCCCTTGGGCCAGGCGGTCTGAGCCGCGATCGCGCCGGGTTCGAAGTCCGCGACGTGCATCCTTCGCACTACGGCCGCATCTGCCCGATTGAGACGCCGGAAGGTCCGAACATCGGTCTCATCAGCTCGATGTCCACCTACGCCCGGATCAACGAATTTGGCTTCATCGAAACGCCTTACCGCAAGGTGGTGAATGGTCGCGTGACCGACCAGATCGACTACCTCACTGGTGACCGTGAAGAGAACTATATCGTCGCCCAGGCCAATGCGCCGATCGACGAAAAGGGTAATTTCACCGAGCCGAAGGTGTCCGTCCGCTGCCGTGGCGACTTCCTGGAAGTCGAGCCCGCCGCGGTTCACTACATGGACATCTCGCCCAAGCAGCTCGTTTCCGTCGCTGCCGGTCTGATCCCGTTCCTCGAGCACGATGACGCCAACCGTGCACTCATGGGCTCGAACATGCAACGCCAGGGCGTGCCGCTGCTCGTTTCCGAGTCGCCGCTCGTCGGCACCGGCATCGAAGGCAAGGTGGCCCGCGACTCCCGCGCGGTCATCGTCTCCGAGACCAATGGCAAGATCGCTTCCGTCACCGCCGAGCAGATCATCATCACCAAGGATGGTCACCTGCCCGAGGGCAAGAAGAAGATCAAGCATGACCCGGAAGAGGGCATCTTCGTCTATGAACTCCGCAAGTTCATGCGCTCGAATGCCGGCACCTGCGTGAACCAGAAGCCCATCGTCAAGAAGGGCCAGGCCATTCACAAGGGCGACGTCATCGCCGACGGCCCGAACACCGAGAAGGGCGAGCTCGCCCTCGGTCGCAACGTGCTCGTCGCGTTCATGCCCTGGAACGGCTACAACTTCGAAGACGCCATCCTGATCTCCGAGAAGGTGGTGAAGGAGGACATCTACACCTCCATCCACATCGACGAATTCGAAATCGGCGCCCGCGACACCAAGCTCGGGCCGGAAGAAATCACTCGTGACATTCCGAATGTCAGCGAAGAAGCGCTGCGCAACCTCGGCCCGGATGGCGTCATCCGCATCGGCGCCGAAGTGAAGCCTGGCGACATCCTCGTCGGCAAGATCACGCCGAAGTCCGAGACCGAACTCGCCCCGGAAGAGCGCCTGCTGCGCGCCATCTTCGGCGAAAAGGCCGCGGACGTGAAGGACACCTCGCTCACGGTTCCCTCGGGCACCTACGGCATCGTCATGGACGTCAAGGTTTCCAGCCGCAAGGAAGTCGCCCGCCAGAAGCTCACGCCGACCGAAAGCAAGCGTCAGCTCAAGCAGATCGACGACGATTACAAGCGCAAGAAGGATGAACTGCACGAGCAGCTCACCGAGGCGCTGTCGAACATCCTGCTCGGCGAGAAGATCCCGCTCGACGTGGTAAACGCCGAGACCGGCGAGATCATCATCCCGGCCAACCGCAAGATCACCAAGACCCTGCTGCGCAAGCTGGCCGGCGTTTACGATCATGTGGACATCGACCCGTCCCCGATCCGCAACAAGATCCGCGAGATCATCGGCCACTTCGAACACAAGTTCGCCGAACTCGACATGGAGAAGGAGCGTTCGCTCGACCGCGTTGAAAGCGGCGACGACATCGACCCCGGCATCATCAAGCAGGTGAAGGTTTACATCGCCTCCAAGCGCAAGCTCTCGGTGGGTGACAAGATGGCCGGTCGTCACGGTAACAAGGGCGTCGTCGCCCGGATCGTGGGGGAAGAGGACATGCCGTTCCTTGCGGACGGCACCCCGGTTGAAATCTGCCTCAACCCGCTCGGCGTGCCTTCGCGTATGAACGTCGGCCAGGTGCTTGAAACCCACCTCGGCGTTGCCGCCAAGGCGCTCGGCTTCAAGGTCGCAACCCCGGTGTTCGACGGTATCGAGGAAAGCAAGATTCGTGAGTTCCTCACCGAGGCCAGCAAGGTGGAAGGCTTCAAGTGGACGAATGCCGACGGCAAGTCCCAGGTGTTCGACGGTCGCACTGGCGACGCGTTCGACCAGCCGGTCGTCGTGGGCTACATCTACATGCTCAAGCTCGGCCACTTGGTCGCGGACAAGATCCACGCCCGTGCGGTCGGACCTTACTCCCTCGTTACCCAGCAGCCGCTCGGCGGCAAGGCCCAATACGGTGGCCAGCGCTTCGGTGAGATGGAGGTGTGGGCGCTCGAAGCCTACGGCGCGGCTTACACCTTGCAGGAACTCCTGACGGTGAAGTCCGACGACGTGCAGGGCCGCACCCGCATCTACGAGAGCATCGTGAAGGGCGACAATTCGCTCGAAGCGGGCACTCCGGAATCCTTCAACGTGTTGATCAAGGAAATGAAGAGCCTTGGTCTCGATGTCAAAGTCGGCGGCAAAGCCCAGCCCGGGATCGCTGACGGAATTATTTAACTAACGCAGGCAATCAGCAAACCAATCAACCCAAGAAAATAATATGGCTGAACTTAGCTTCCGTGAATTGACTGGCGAGGAACGCAGTGTCGGTTTCGACCAGGTTGGAATTACCGTGGCTTCCCCCGATTCGATCCGTTCGTGGTCGAAGGGCGAGGTGAAGAACCCGGAAACGATTAACTACCGCACCTTCAAGCCTGAAAAAGGCGGATTGTTCTGCGAACGCATCTTCGGTCCGACCCGCGACTGGGAATGCTCCTGCGGCAAATACAAGCGCATCAAGCACAAGGGCGTCATCTGCGACCGTTGCGGCGTCGAAGTCACGCTGAGCCGCGTGCGCCGTGAGCGCATGGGCCACATCGAGCTCGCCGTGCCGGTCTCGCACATCTGGTTCTACAAGTGCATGCCTTCGCGCATCGGCCTCATGCTCGACATGACCGGCCGCCAGCTCGAGCGCGTGATCTATTACGAGGATTACATCGTCATCGATCCGGGCCAGACCCCGCTCCAGCGCTGCCAGCTCCTCACCGAGACCGAATACCGCGAAGCCGTCGAGCAATACGGCGAGAGCTTCGTGGCCGGCATGGGTGCCGAGGCGATCAAGAACCTGCTCGCGCAGACCGAGCTCGCCAAGCTCCAGAAGGAACTCGAAGAGGCGATGCTCACCACGCGCTCGAAGCAGATTCGCAAGAAGCTCGCCAAGCGCCTGAAGCTCGTCCAGGGCTTCGCCAGCTCGCACACCCGTCCTGAGTGGATGATCCTCGACGTGCTCCCGGTCATCCCGCCGGATCTGCGTCCGCTCGTTCCGCTCGAAGGCGGTCGTTTCGCGACCTCCGATCTCAACGATCTCTATCGCCGCGTCATCAACCGCAACAACCGTCTCAAAAACCTGCTCCAGCTCAAGACGCCGGATGTCATCATCCGCAACGAAAAGCGCATGCTGCAGGAAGCCGTGGACGCGTTGTTCGACAACGGTCGCCATGGCCGCGCCGTCACCGGTGCTGGCAACCGTCCGCTCAAGTCCCTCTCCGACATGCTCAAGGGCAAGGGTGGCCGCTTCCGTCAGAACCTGCTCGGCAAGCGTGTGGACTACTCCGGTCGTTCCGTCATCGTCATCGGGCCTGAGCTCAAGCTCAACCAGTGCGGTTTGCCCAAGAAGATGGCGCTCGTGCTGTTCGAGCCGTTCATCATCCGCGTGCTCAAGGAGCGTGGCTACGTCCACACCGTCCGCAGCGCGAAGAAGATGATCGAGCGCCAGACGCACGAAGTGTGGGACATCCTCGAAGAAGTGACCAAGGGCCACCCGGTTCTCCTGAACCGCGCCCCCACGCTGCACCGTCTCTCGATCCAGGCTTTCGAGCCCCAGCTCATCGAGGGCGAGGCCATTCGCATTCATCCCCTCGTTTGCACCGCTTACAACGCGGACTTCGACGGTGACCAGATGGCGGTGCACGTTCCGCTCTCCGTGGAAGCGCAGATGGAAGCGCGCATGCTCATGCTCGCGCCGAACAACATCTTCTCGCCTTCCAGCGGCAAGCCGATCACCACGCCTTCACAGGACATCATTCTCGGCTGCTACTACCTCACGCAGAACCCGCGCAAATCCACGGAAAAGGAAAATGCGCGCCTGTCGATCTTCGCCAATGCGGATGAAGTGGAGTTCGCCCTCGCGGAGAAGTCGATCAGCGTTCACGACTGGATTTACTTCGTGAACCCCGACTTCAGCAAGGACGGCAAGACCAGCACGGTCTATGGCAACGCCACGGAGAAACTGCTCCGCACCACGCCGGGCCGCGTGATCTTCAATCAGATCTGGCCTCAAGGCATGGGCTTCTTCAACAAGGCCTGCGGCAAGAAGCAGCTCTCCGACGTCATCTGGCGCTGCTATCAGGTGTCCGCCCAGGCGGGCACGGTGGAAACCCTCGACAAGCTGAAGGATCTCGGCTTCACCTGGGCGACCCGCGCCGGCATCTCCATCGGTATCATCGACATGATCATTCCGAAGGAAAAGACCACCGAACTCGATGCGGCCTACAAGCAGATCGCGATCGTGGAGAAGCAGCACCGCAGCGGTATCATCACCGCCGGCGAGCGCTACAACAAGATCATCGACATCTGGACCCACGCCGGCAACACCATCGCCGACGTCATGTTCCAGACCCTCGAGCACAACGAGGGCCGCAAGGAGCTCAACCCGGTTTACGTCATGGTGGACTCCGGCGCTCGTGGTAACAAGCAGCAGGTCAAGCAGCTCGCCGGTATGCGCGGCTTGATGGCCAAGCCCTCGGGCGAAATCATCGAGCAGCCGATTACCTCGAACTTCCGCGAAGGTCTCACGGTGCTCGAATACTTCATCTCCACGCACGGCGCCCGCAAGGGTCTCGCCGATACCGCGCTCAAGACCGCTGACTCCGGCTACCTCACCCGTAAGCTGGTGGACGCCGCTCAGGACGTCATCATCACCGAGATCGATTGCGGCACGGCCAACGGCATCGTGGTGCGCTCCATCTACGAGGGCGACGACGAAGTGGTGGAACTCGGCCAGCGGATCATCGGCCGCGTCAGTTGCGAAAGCGTGAAGGATCCCGTCACCGGCAAGTCGCTCGTCAAGGCGGGCCAGCTCGTGGACGAAGAGACCGCCGCCGCCGTCACCAAGATCGGCGTCGAGCAGCTCAAGATCCGCTCCGTGCTCACCTGCGAATCCAAGCGCGGCGTTTGCGCCCAGTGCTATGGCCGCAACCTGGCCACCGGCCAGCTGGTCAAGCTCGGCGAGGCGGTCGGCATCATTGCCGCCCAGTCCATCGGCGAGCCCGGCACGCAGCTCACCATGCGTACGTTCCACATCGGTGGCACGGCGCTCACCGGCACCTCCAAGCAGCCCATCATCAAGGCCAAGAACGACGGCGAAGTTCGCTTCAACGACCTCCGCTCCGTGCAGAGCCTCGACGGCAACTGGATCATCCTGAACAAGAATGGTTACATCACCATTCACGGCAAGGATGGTCGCGAAGTCGAGCGCTACACGATTGTTATCGGTTCCGTCGTCTCGGTCGGCGATGGCGCCCAGGTGAAGAAGGGCGACACCTTTGCCACGTGGGATCCATACAACGTGCCGATTCTTACCGAAAAGGCCGGCAAGGTTGAATTCCGCGACATGATCCAGGGGGTCACCGTCAAGCGTGAAACCGACGAAGGCGGCAACATGGCCACCGTCGTGATCGAGCACAAGGAAGACCTGCACCCGCAGATCGTCATCACCGACGACAAGTCGGGCGAAGTGCTGGCCAGCTACGCCATCCCGGCGGGCGCCCACATCGCCGTGCAGGAGCACAAGAAAGTGCAGGCCGGCACCATGCTTGCCAAGACGCCGCGCAAGATCTCGAAGACCAAGGACATCACCGGCGGTCTGCCGCGTGTGGCCGAGCTCTTCGAAGCTCGTCGTCCGAAGGATTCGGCGGAAATCGCCAAGATCGACGGTATTGTCGAACTCGGTGGCACCGTCCGTGGCAAGCGCCGGGTCATCGTCCGCGACGCCATTACTGGCGCCGAGGAAGAGCACCTCATCCCGCTCACCAAGCACATCATTATCGCCGTGGGCGACCACGTGAAGAAAGGCTCGCAACTCACCGAAGGCCCGGTGGTCCCGCACGAGATCCTCGAGATCTGTGGGCCGCAGGAGCTCCAGGAGCACCTCGTGGGCGAAGTGCAGGAGGTTTACCGCCTGCAGGGTGTGGAAATTAACGACAAGCACATCGAGATCATCATCCGCCAGATGCTCCGCAAGGTGAAGATCACCGAGCCCGGCGACACCGCGCTCCTCTGGGGCGACCAGATCGACCGTCTCCAGTTCGAGGCCGAAAATCGTCTCGTCGCGGAGAAGGGGGGCAAGCCCGCCGAAGCCGTTCCGGTCCTCCTTGGCATCACCAAGGCCTCGCTGGAAACCGATTCCTTCATCAGCGCCGCGTCCTTCCAGGATACCACGCGCGTCCTCACCGAAGCGGCGACGCTCGGCAAGGTGGACTACCTGCGTGGCTTCAAGGAAAACGTGATCATGGGTCACCTCATCCCGGCCGGCACCGGCTTCGAGAAGCACCGCAAGATCAACGTGACGCAGCTTGGCGAAGCCATCGGCGCTCCGTTCGATCCCGAACTCGAACCCGCGCTTGGCTAATTAACTAATTGTTCTGTCCGCGAAACGCGACCGGCCTTAGTCCGACTATGTCCATCGCCACCAAAACTGGTGACCAAGGCACCACCGCCTTGATGTATGGCCGGCGCGTTTCGAAGACGGATCCCCGGGTCGAGGCCTACGGCACGGTGGACGAGTTGAACAGTGCGCTCGGCCTGGTCCGGGCGCTGGTCAACGACCCGTTCATCGCCACGCCGGTGTTCGCGATCCAAAAACAGCTCGTGACCCTGATGGGCGAGCTGGCCGTGGCGGGTGAAGACCGCGAGCGCTATGTAAAGAGCGGAAAGTTCGAGCAAGTTGCGGCTGAGATGGTGGAGCGCCTGACCGCCTCCATCGATGAACTGGAGCAAAAGCACCAGTTAAGTTTCGACCATTGGGCGACTCCCGGGGCCACCCCCGGTGCCGCCGCACTGGATGTGGCCCGTACCGTTTGCCGCCGCGCCGAGCGCAGGGTGGTGGAGTTGCAGGTCGCCGGGATGGAAGTAAATCCCGAGATAATTCGTTATCTGAACCGTCTTTCCGATCTTTGCTGGCTCTATGCCCGCTATCTGGAGACAGAAAAAACCAAAACAAGTGAGTAAATCACTTGCAAACCCGGGCATTGAGTGGCAAACTCCCAGCCCTTTTCAAAAAATCGATTATGTCCACTGAATTAATGACCGAGCTTCTGGAAGCTGGAGTTCATTTCGGTCACCAGACGAAACGCTGGAATCAGAAAATGAAGCCCTTTATTTTCGAGAAGCGGAATGCAATTTATATCATCAACCTCGGCGAGACCGTGCGCCAGCTTGATGCCGCCACCAAGTTTCTCAACGAAGTCGGCTCGAAAAACGGCAAGGTGCTCTTCGTTGGCTGCAAAAAGCAGGCCCAGGAAGCCATCAAGGAAGCCGCGATCGCCTGCGGCCAGTTCTACGTCAACCAGCGCTGGCTGGGGGGCACGCTCACGAATCTCCAGACCATTCGCAAGAGCGTGGCGCGCATGAATTACATCGAAAACATTGAAAAGGCTCCTGAGTATTCCAAGATGGGCAAGCAGGAACTCGCCGCCCTCCGTCGCGAAGGCGAAAAGCTCCGCCGCAACCTCGAAGGCGTGCGTAACATGGAGAAGCTTCCCGACGCCATCATCGTCATCGACACCCAGCGCGAGAGCATCGCGGTGGCTGAAGCCCGTCGCTTGAACATCCCGACCGTCGCCATCGTGGACACGAATGCCGATCCCGAACTCGTGAACTACCCGATCGCCGGCAACGACGACGCCATCCGCGCGATCCGCATCGTTCTCCAGAAGCTGGTGGACGCTCTGGTCTCCGGCGGCACGCTGGGCTCCAAGCAAACGCAGGCCGACATGGCTGCGGTTTCCGAGTAAGCCGACCGCTTCCAAATCAATCTTCCCGACCAGCCGCCTGCAAACTCTGCGAGCGGCTGGTTTTTTTCCCAACCACATCAGATCCAACCCTTTAGTCACATGAGCGAAATCAACTCTCAAATCGTCAAGCAACTCCGCGACAAGACCAACGCGGGCATGATGGACTGCAAGCGCGCCCTGGCGGAAGCCGGTGGCGACATGGAGAAGGCCGAGGCCATCCTCCGCACCAAGGGCATCGCCAGCGCCGGCAAGAAGGCCTCGCGTGCCACCAAGGAAGGCGTCATCGCCTCCTACATCCACCTGCAGGGCAAGGTCGGCGTGCTCGTTGAAATCAATTGCGAAACCGACTTCGTGGCCAAGAATGACAACTTCCGCGAGTTCGTGAAGGACATCACCCTCCACATCGCCGCTGCTCATCCGACCTGCGTTTCCCGCGAACAGGTACCGTCCGATCTGCTCGAGCGCGAGCGCGAGATCTATCGTGGCCAGGTGCAGGGCAAGCCGGCCAACATCGTCGAGAAGATCGTCGAAGGCAAAGTGGACAAGTTTTATAGCACCATCTGCCTCCTCGACCAGGCCTTCATCAAGAACCCGGACATTACCATCCAGGACCTCGTGAAGAGCAAGATCTCCGAGTTGGGCGAGAATATCGTTATCCGCCGCTTTACCCGCTACATGGTGGGTGAGGACCTCGGTGGCGAAGCCCCCACGACTGAAGCTGCTGCGGAGTAATTCAGCCGCCGCTGTCTCAATTTAAGCAAAAAATGCCCCTTGGTGACACCGCCAAGGGGCATTTTCTTTTCGTAAATTATCGTAAAGGCGCTTGCGTAGCGCGCTCAGTCAGCCTATTTCATCGCACCAAGCCGCCGGGGTATAAAGATTGCTTACTTAGTTAAACGATGCTCGAAATCACGCTCAACGCCAAAGAAATGGCTCTGTTGAAACAATGGGTTCGCCGGGGAGAGGCCGATGAAGATTTTCGTCAACTCCTCACCGCCCTTGACACCCTGTTGAACGACGAGAGCGGCGTGATGAAGCTTCCCGAACCCATTCTGCAGCGCATCCAGACCCGCGCGGGCGACCGCAAATTTCCTACCCATCAGGGGCTCCTTAATGCCATGTTCGCCCGCAGCCTCGGTGACAAACTGAAGCCGGTGCAAGGATAGGGGCGATCAGGGCAGACTTCCCAAGAGGCAAAAAAGCCGCCAGGAAACCAGGCGGCTTTTCTTTTTGAAATGGATGGCAGTCCTAGCCTCCTGCAGCACCTTCGCCACCGGGCTTGGTCATTTCTACGGGATCGAGGGCCTTGGTGAGTTCGTCCTCGGGTAGCACTTGCTTCTCGCGGCAGAGCTCGCGCACCGTGCGACCCGTCTTGGCGCTTTCCTTCGCGATATCCGCCGCGCGGTCGTAGCCGATGATCGGGGCCAGGCTCGTCACCATCGCCATGCTGTATTCGACCAGTTCGCTGCAACGCTCTACGTTGGCCGTGATACCGTCCACGCACTTGGTGCGGAAGATCGTTGCCGCATTGGTCAGCAAGCGAATGCTTTCCAGCAGGCTGTAAGCCATCACCGGCATCATTACGTTCAGGTCGAAATTGCCGTTTGCGCCCGCCCACGTCACCGTCGTGTCGGAGCCGATAACTTGGGTGCACACCTGCATGACCATCTCGCACATCACCGGATTTACCTTGCCGGGCATGATCGAGCTGCCGGGTTGGGTCTCCGGCAGGCGGATTTCGCCGATGCCGCAACGCGGGCCGCTGCCGAGCCACCGAATGTCGTTTGCGATCTTGAACAGGCTCACCGCAATCGTCTTCAACTGCCCGCTGGCCTGAACCAGTCCGTCCTTCGCGCCCTGGGCTTCGAAGTGGTTGCGGGCTTCGCGGAAGGCGATGCCGGTGCGGTTCCACAAGTGATGCATTACCTTGCCGGGAAATTCCGGATGGCAGTTCAGCCCGGTGCCCACGGCCGTACCGCCGAGCGCGAGTTCCTCGATGGCCGAGATCGCATTGCCGGCGCGCAGGCGGGCATACTCGACCTGCTTTGCGTAGCCGCTGAATTCCTGCCCGAGGCGGATCGGCGTCGCATCCATCAGGTGCGTGCGCCCGATCTTGATGATGTCCCAGAATTCCATCGCTTTGCGCTCCAGCGCGCCGTCCAGCGCTTCCAGCGCCGGCATCAGGTTGTTGCGGATCGCCTCGCCCACCGCGATGTGGATCGCGCTCGGGATCACGTCGTTGGACGACTGACCCATGTTTACGTGATCGTTCGGGTGGACCGGGTCTTTCGAGCCAATCGCCTTGCCCGCCAGTTGCGAGCAGCGGTTCGAGATCACCTCGTTGGCGTTCATGTTCGTGCTCGTGCCTGAGCCGGTCTGGAAAATATCGAGCGGGAAATGCTCGTCCAGCTTGCCTTCAATCACTTCCTCGGTGGCCTGGGTGATCAGCGACACCTTTGCCTCGTCCAGCCGGTCGAGTTCAAAGTTTGCTTCCGCCGCCGCCCATTTCACCAGGCCGAGGGCGCGGATGAATTCGCGGGGAAACTTGTAGCCGCTGATCGGAAAATTCAGGACGGCTCGTTGCGTGCTCGCGCCGTAAAGCGCGTGGGAAGGGACCTCCATGGAGCCCATGGAGTCTTTTTCAATGCGGGTATCAGACATGGCGGGGTAGGTGGATACTTAGTGGTGGTGGTGGCCGTTGCCATTGACCACCCGCGTACTCGCGGAGTGACCGTTCAACGGCATCTTGTGAAACTTGATGACGACCATCGGGGGAATGTTTTGCAAACAATACTTCGATTCCACGCGCGTGAACTGTTTGGCATGGTTAATTAACTCATTCGTCACCTGATAAACGATAAACGCGGAGTGCGGCTGCGGCGCGAGTGAGGAGTGGATGTTTTGCAGGATTTCCTCCTTCTTCTCCTTGTCGATGTAGCTGAAAGGGATGCCCGAGACCACGTAGTCGCAATGCTCGATGCCCAGCCGGGCCAGCTCCTGCGGCAGACGCGCGGCATCAGTGTGCAGAATATGAATGCGGGGATCGTGGCGGAACTGCTTGCGCAGCAACTCGGTAAACTCCGCGTCGATCTCGAAGAGCAGCAGCTTGGAATCGGGGTGCATGCGCTTGATGATTTCCCGCGTATGACAGCCCTCGCCGGGGCCGAATTCCACGATCGTGCGCGGCTTGGAGAAGTCCATCTTCTTCATCACCCGGTTGATCAGCATCGGCGAACTGGGAACAATGTAGGCCACTTGTTTCGGCCGTTGCAGGAATCGTTTGAAAAACAGGGTTGCGCTCATTCTTTAAAGGTCCAAAAGGCGGGAGTTCTCTAGTAAATAATGTCGGTCACATTTTGTCCACCTGCTAATCACGCCGGGCGATGATCTGCATTTCCTGCCGGTGTTTCACGATGCTCCGGTGCGGAACTACTCCCCGCCATTGCGTGCCCGGATAAATGATGCTTTCCCGGCCGATGATGGAGCCCGGGCTCAAGACGGAATTGCAGCCGATTTCCGCGCCGTCTCCGACGATCGCGCCAAATTTTTTCAGCCCGGTGGGAATCAATCCCTCGCTGGTGGAGACCACCACCTCGCCGCGATCCAGCTTCACATTGGAGAGAATCACTCCCGCCCCGAGATGGCTCTTGTAGCCGAGAATCGAGTCGCCCACGTAGTTGAAATGCGGTACCTGTGCTTCGTCGAAAACGATGCAGTTCTTGAACTCGCACGAATTGCCCAGCACCGCGCCATTGCCCACGATCACGTTCTCGCGGATGTAGCAGCCACTGCGAATCTCGCAGCCTTCGCCGATCCAGGCCGGCCCTTTGATCATCGCACCCTGCTCGACCACGCTGCCGCGCCCGATGAAGACCGCGCCGCTGATGAAGGGACGGCCAATCAACCTCGCCTCGATATTCGGCTTCAACCGGAACTGCAAGTAGGTCGGGATCTGGCGCAGGGCCTCCCAGGCATGGGTTACATTCTCAAACAGAGCCCGGTGATCGGTATGATCGAGGCTTAGATACTCCGCGGGCGAAAAAGTCATCGCCCGAATTTCAATTCCCCCGGCCACCCGAGTCGAGCGTAATTTCACAGCCTTGTTACGCCGTCGTAATCTCGCGTCCGCCTATTCTTGAGCCGTGCGAAATAGGAAATGCTAAATGTGGGCTACGCGGTCAGCGTTAGTTCCGTGATCTCTGGCGGACAGTTGAAGCGGAGCGGCACGCCAATCGTTCCCACTCCGCGCATCGTGTAGAGATTCAAGTTCTTCACCTGGTAGTAGCCGAGATCGTATTTCTGTCCCCACGAGGGCAGGTGCAACGCACCCACGCCCGGCATGCGCACCTGTCCGCCATGGCTGTGGCCGGAGATTTGCAAATCCACCGCGTCCAGTCCCGCGATCCGGTCCGCGTAATCCGGCTCGTGCATCGAGAGAATCGTCGGGATGCGCCCACGCCGATTCGTCAGCGCCGCGCCGAGATCTGGATGCGAAGCCCACGCCGAGGCCAGTCCCGCGAGGAAGAAATCCGCGCCATCTTTTCGCAGCGTCACCCCCGTATTTTCCAGCAACGGAATCGTGCTCAGTCGGAAAGCGTAGCGCGTGATGTCGCCGTCTTCCGCATAGTCGTGGTTGCCCATTGAGGCAAAGACCCCGAGCTTCGCATTCAGTTTCTCGAAGAGGGGCGTCAGTTCAAAAATCGCGTTGTGATCGGTGCAGACGTAATCGCCAGGCAGGAGAATGAGGTCTGGTGACAGTTCATTCGCCATTTTCACCACTCGCGCGATCTGTTGGGTCGTGGTGAAGGGATGGAGATGGAAATCGCTCATGGCCACGATCTTCAGCCCCTCCAGCGCCGTCGGCAGCCCCGGGATGCGAATCGCCCGCCGCTCGATGACCGGCGCATTCGGCTCCACCAGCCCGGCCCACGCCGAGCCAGTCGCGGCAAAGCCCGCTCCCGCCGTCACTACCGTCTTCAAAAAACGGCGTCGGCTGGTCAGCACCGGGTTTTTTACCGTCCTCTCATCCTTTGGCACATCAAACATAGATGACACTCTGACAGCATCCCCCGGACCAATATTCAATCAACCTCCCCGATTTTCGCCTCCGTTCACTTCATCCTGGCGACTGCCTTGTGCCGGTGACAGGTCACCACGTGATCATTGATCAGCCCCGCCGCCTGCATGAAGGCGTAAACGATCGTCGTCCCGACAAACTTCATCCCCCTCTGCAACAGGTCTTTACTGAGCGCATCCGATTCCGGGCTGCTGCTCAGGTAGTCTTTGATCGTCTGCAAATTGTGCTGCAATGGCTTCCCGCCCACAAACCGCCACACATACGCGTCGAAACTGCCAAACTCCTCCTGGATTTTCAGAAAGGCCCGCGCATTCCCAATGCTCGCGGCGATTTTTGCCCGGTTGCGCACAATTCCCGCATTGAGCAGTAATTCCGCCGACTCCTTGTCGCCAAAACGCGCCACGATTTGCGGATCAAATCCATGGTAGGCCACCCGGTAATTTTCGCGTTTCTTCAAAATCGTCAGCCAGCTCAGCCCCGCCTGCGCCCCGTCCAGAATCAGCTTTTCGAAAAAGTGAATGTCATCATGCACCGGCACTCCCCATTCTGTGTCGTGATACTCGACATAGATCGGCAAATCGCCGCACCAGGGACAACGTTCTTTGCTCATGCCCCATTGCTGCCCGAGAAGCGCCCATCCGTCAATTTCTACCAGGACAGCAAAGGAAAGAAGTAACTGGTATTCAGATCCTGAAGAATCTTGCTGCTTAATTCGCTGCGGTTTGGAGTTCTGCTGTCGCTGGGTGACTGACGGTCTTGAGGTTGTTAATCAAGATCGCGATGCTGACTTCCTCGCCTTCGTTGCAGGTGAAGAGCCGTTTCTCGCCCAGATAGGAATAGGAAACAATCAGAGCCTTAAATGTTCCCGGAGTGGGATCGATGTGAAACCACTCCGGACGGGCGTAGAAATGGGTTTGGGAGTTGAGCAGCTTTACAGTTTCTTCGGTGACATCAACAAAAGTGCTGCCTGCTCCGAAGGTGGCAGCGAGAATGGTCATTTCATTATGCTCCGAAGGCTTGTGGGCCATCTCGAGCGCATTCACGGCATTGGCGATGGTCGGCTGGCGGCGATGCATTAGAAAAGTGCCATCAGGATAGTCCTCCCGGAGGTTGTCTGGGTCCACCAATGAGATGACTTCCGGTTTCCAGTGGTCCCATTCCAAGATGAGAGCGTTGTGGTTTTGGATATTAGCCGGGAACCAATGGCCCGAGTCTGGACTGGATGCCCGGGAAAAAGTGCCATCCGGTTTGATCGAGAGCGCATCCGTCCAGTTTGGTTGGGTGGAATCCCAAATGCCCACAGGATTCCAATTGGGGGTCCAGAGAGGTGATGTGAAGGGGGCTTTGGCAAAAGTCGGGGCCGCGAGCATCGCCAAAAGGAGAATTATCTGCTTCATATTAGAAATACGTGTGAACCCCGGGTTTCTTATCACCTTTTTAATAAAAAAAGAAATTTCCCTGCACCTCCGTATTTGCTGGAGATTTCACGGTTGTCTTTTAACCGCCCGGCTCGAATTCCTTTGCCCCAGAGGTTGCGCCCCGCTTGTAAAACTCTTAGCCTCCCACCGTGCCCACGCTTACCAAAGATGAAATCGCCGACATCCTCGAGGCCATTGCGCGCCTGCTGGAACTGAAAGGCGAAAACCCTTTCAAAATCCGCGCCTATACCAACGCCGCCCGTGCGCTCGAAACTTTTACGGGCAATCTGCCACAGATGGCGGAGGAGGGGACGCTGGATGAAATCGAGGGCATCGGCAAAGCGATTGCGGAAAAAATCACCGAGTTGCTCAAGACCGGCCAGCTGGCCTTTTACGAGAAACTGCGCGCCGAGTTTCCTCCAAGTCTCTTTGAGCTCTTCGATCTCATGGGCCTCGGCCCCAAGAAGATCAAAGCGGTGTGGGAACAGCTCGGCGTCACTTCGCTGGCGGAGCTCGAAGCGGCTGCCAAGGATGGCCGGGTCGCCGGTCTCCCCGGTTTCGGCGAAAAGACGGCCGCGAACATTTTGAAATCCATTGAGGAACGCAAAAAGCATGCGGGCGAGTTCCGGCTCGGCGATGCCGCGGAGGAGGCCGAGCAAATGCTCGAAGACCTGAAATCGCTCGATGTCGTGCTCCAATGTGCCGCCTGTGGCAGCTACCGTCGTCGCAAGGAAGTCATTCACGATCTCGATTTCCTCGTCGCGACGAAAGAGCCCGCAGTCGTCAGTGATTTCTTCGTCCAGCACCCGATGGTGGAGAGTGTCATCGCCCACGGCCCCACCAAATCCAGTGTGCGGCTCAAGTCCGGCATCCAGGCCGATCTGCGCGTTGTGGCGAACGATCAATACGCCTTCGCGCTCAACTATTTTACTGGCAGCAAGGAGCACAACGTCGAGATGCGCCGCCGCGCCTTGCAACGGGGCTGGACGCTCAACGAATACCGCCTTGGCCCGGTCGAAAATTCCAAGGTGCCCGTCCAGCCCATCCCGCCCATTCACGAGGAGCGCGATCTCTATCGCGCGATGGGCCTCGATTTCGTCGAGCCCGAGCTGCGTGAGAATCGCGGCGAATTTGACGCCGCCGAGAATCACACGCTGCCCGATCTGGTGGAACTCGAAAACCTGCGCGGCACCTTTCACAACCACACCACCGCCAGCGACGGACGCAATACGCTGGAGGAGATGGCGGATGCCGCCCGCGACCTCGGCCTCAATTATCTCGGCATCGCCGACCACAGCAAAAGCTCTTTCCAGGCCCACGGCCTCAGCGCCGAGCAACTGCTCGCGCAGGGCGTCGAAATCGACCGCCTCAACAAGACTTACGACGGCGAGTTCCGGCTCTTCAAAGGCGTCGAATGCGACGTGCTCAAGGACGGCTCACTCGATTATCCCGACGAAATTCTCGCCCAGCTCGACTACGTCGTCGCCTCTGTCCATGCCGTTTTCAATCTCCCTGAGGCGGAAATGACCAGGCGGATCATCAAGGCGATCTCGAATCCGCACGTCACCATGCTCGGCCATCTCACTGGCCGCCTGCTCCTCCAGCGCGAGCCCTACGCAGTGGACATCCCGGCCGTCCTGGATGCCGCTGCCGATACCGGTACGATCATCGAACTCAACGGCAACCCACGCCGTCTCGACCTGGACTGGCGCTGGTGGTCGCTTGCAAAGTCGAAAGGGGTCAAATGCGCGATCAATCCTGATGCCCACCACACCAGTGGCTTCCAGCATTTGTGGTTTGGCGTCGCGCTGGCGCGCAAAGGCTGGCTCACCAAGGCTGATGTCGTGAATTGCCTCCCGCTCGGGAAGATCGAGAAAGTCCTCGCTGCGAAAAAAACGACGAAGAAAAAATGAGTGCCGAGATGGGTCGGCGAATTTGGGGCATCATGTTGCTCGCCGCGTGTCTCGGCCTTGCGTTGCTGGCGACGATGCAGGGCACATTGCCAGCCCGCTTCGGCAGTCGTCTTGTCCACGTTCACGATCCCTCCACGATCATCCGCTGTGGCGATGAATACTGGCTTTATGCCACGGGGCAGGGGATTCGCGCCTGGCATTCGCCCGATCTTGTCCACTGGGAACGCAGCGGCGCCGTCTTCCGCCAGCCGCCGGTGTGGACGCGCCGATCCGCACCCGATTTTCGCGGATATGCCTGGGCGCCTGACGTCATCCGGGTCGGCGACCGCTATCTGCTCTACTATTCCGTCTCCCGCTGGGGCACGAAGGAATCCTCCATCGGCCTGCTTAGCAACGCCACGCTCGATCCGGCCGATCCCCATTTTGATTGGCACGATGAGGGGAAAATCATCCGCACCACTCCTGATGACGATTTTAACGCCATCGACCCCTCGCTCCTCCAGCTCTCGAACGGCCAGCTTTGGATGGCCTTTGGTTCCTTCTGGACCGGCATCAAGCTCGTCCAGCTTGATCCCGTGACCGGTCATCGCCTTGATTCCACCATCCATTCGCTCGCCTGGCATCATGAGATTGAAGCGCCCTGCATCTACGAGCACGACGGCTGGTATTATCTCTTCGTCAACTGGGGCCTTTGCTGCCGCGGGGTGAAGAGCACCTACGAAATCCGCATGGGCCGCAGCCGCTCCATCACTGGTCCCTACCTCGACCAAGCCGGACGCGACCTCCGCTACGACGGCGGCACCCTCTTTCTCGGCAGCGAAGAAAAATTCATCGGTCCCGGCCACGCTGCCATCCTGCACGAGGGCGATCAGTTCTGGTTCAGCTGTCACTTCTACGACGGCGAAAACTGGGGCAGTTCCACCCTCGCCATCCGTCCCCTCAAGTGGTCCCCTGAAGGCTGGCCCATTCTGGAAAAAAGCTTCTAGAAATTTTTCCCTCCCAGGTGTTTTGGTGCCTTGGTGTTTAATCTTTTTCCATCTTCGTGTTCTTGGTGGTGAAAATTGCCCGCCTGCATGTTCAAACGATTTTGCTTCATTTAAGCACCGGCCTGCCCCAAGTTCCCCTCCGTGCGACGCGCGATCTACCCCGGCAGCTTTGACCCCGTAACCAATGGCCATCTCGACGTGATCGAGCGGGCCGCCCGCCTCTTCGACGAAATCATCGTTGCCGTCGCCTTCAACGAGGCCAAGACCGCCCTCTTCACCGCCGCCGAACGCGTGGCCATGATCGAGGACGTCGTCCGCGTCTTCCCCAACGTCCGGGTCGCCAAGTTCAGCGGCCTCCTCGTCAATTTCGTCCAGGAACAGCAGGCGCTCGCCGTCATTCGTGGCCTCCGCGCCATCTCCGACTTCGAATTCGAGTTCCAAATGGCACTTATGAACCGCAAGCTCGCCCCCCAAGTTGAGACGATTTTTCTCACTCCAAAAGAGGAAACCACCTATCTCAGCTCCCGGATTGTGAAGGAAATCGCCCGTCTCGGTGGCGATGTGCGCGCCTTTGTGCCAGATTCCATCGCCAGCGCGCTGCGTGGCAAATATACGCAGCCCGGCGCATAACTTCCCGGCTCCAGCCGGGTCCATATAGATTAAACCTGTCGGGGATTCTCAAGCTGTGGCATCATTCTCCGCCTTATTTCGGCGGCAGGCCCGTTGAATTTTTTACGAGGAACCAGCCCATACCAATTTTTTATGAAAGTGCATTTACAACAGATTCCGCCTGAGGGCCTGGCCCTGAGCGGAGAGGAAACGGACGATTTCCTGGAGATCAACGACGAGGCGATCCGCGCTGTCGGTCCGCTCACCTATGATCTCCATGTCGGCCTGAGTGAGGGTGGCCTTTTTGCCACCGGTTCGCTGCGCCAGGATTTTGAGATGGAGTGCGTTTCCTGCCTCCACCGCTTCCGCTTTCCGCTCCGCATGCCCCAGTTTGCCATGCAGATGGAATTGGAAGGCCGTGAATTAGTGGACTTGACGCCACAGGTAAGAGAAGATATTGTGCTTGCCCTTCCGCCACATCCACGCTGTGACTGGAATGGCGAGAGCATTTGCCCGGGCGCGAACAACAGCGCACCGGCCAGCAGCCCCGCCAAGCCGGATACGTGGGCTGCGCTGGACCAATTGAAACTGAAACCGACCAAGTAACCACTTTTATGGGAGTTCCAAAACGTAAAACCTCCAAGATGCGCCTGCGCACCCGCAAGGCCGCCAATCGCTGGCATGCCCCGCAGCTCGTCAAGTGCCAGCAGTGTGGCAGCAGCACCCGCGCCCACATCGCCTGCCCTTCCTGCGGCTACTACCGTGGACGCCAGGTCCTGACCATCGCGGCCCTTTAATTGGCCGTTCGATGGAGCTCTGGACAGTGCTCCAAAATCATGGGCCGGCAGGTGTGTTCCTCCGGCTCACGCAGAAAAACATTGAAAAGTGACGTCATTCGGCGTCACTTTTTTCTTCGTTTTGCAGACCAGTAGCTTTTTCCTACCTTCATGAAGATTGCGCTCGACGCCATGGGCCACGATGACGGCCCGGCCCCACTTATCGAGGGAGCCGTGCAAGCCCTGCGCGATTTTCCTCATATCACCAGGCTTTTCCTCACCGGCGACACACTCAAGCTCGAGGCGTTGCTTAAGGAGCAGGGGTGCAACGATTCGCGAATCGAAATCGTCCACACTACCCAGATCGTCGAGATGCACGACAGTGGCATCGACGCCGTCCGCCGCAAGAAGGACTCCTCCGTCAGCGTCGCCGTCGATCTCGTAAAGAGTGGCAAGGCGGAGGCTGTCGTCAGCGCGGGCAATACCGGCGCCGCCGTCGCCGCCTGCACGATCAAGCTTCGCATGCTCCCCGGCATCGACCGCCCGGCCATCGCTTCCATGATGCCGACCGAGACCGGCCAGCACTTCGTTCTGTGCGACGCCGGGGCCAATCCCGATCCCACCCCCGAGCATCTTGAGGACAACGCCCTCATGGCCGTGAGCTATTGCGAGCACGTCCTCGGGCGCAAGAATCCCTCCGTGGGCCTGCTTTCCAATGGCACCGAGGAATTCAAGGGCAACGAGCTTTCCCTCGCCACCCACGCCCTGCTCAAGGCCAGTGGCATCAATTTCAAGGGCAACGTCGAGGGGCACGACCTCTTTGAGGGCAAGGTCGATGTCGTCGTCACCGATGGCTTCACCGGCAACGTCGTCCTCAAGACCAGCGAGGCGCTGGCCAAGAGCATCTTTCGCCTCCTCAAGCGCGAGCTCCTCGCCACCCCCGTGCGCAAGTTTGGCGCACTTCTGTGCAAATCCGGCTTCAAGTCCATTCACGCCGCCACCAGTGCCGACGAGTTTGGCGGCATGCCGCTGCTCGGCCCGAATGGCATCTGCATCATCGCTCATGGCGGCAGTTCGCCCAAGGCGGTGCGCAATGCCCTCCGCGCCGCCTGCACCTCCATCCAGCAGCAGCTCAATCCCTACCTCGTCGAAGACATCCGCAAGTATCATGACCGAATCCATTCCCAGCAGTCCCCAGACCAAGCAGCCTAGGCGCACCGTCTCCATCATCGGCACCGGCAGTTACGTGCCCGAGCGCGTGATGACCAATGCCGATCTCGAAAAGATGGTCGAGACCTCCGACGAATGGATCGTCACCCGCACCGGCATCCGCGAGCGTCGCATCGCCGGGGCCGAGGAATGCACCAGCGACCTCGCCGCCGAGGCCGCCCGCCGTGCGCTGGATAACGCGGGCATCACCGCCGAGGAAGTGGACCTCATCCTGGTTGCCACCGTCACGCCCGACATGGCTTTCCCCAGCACGGCCTGCTTCGTCCAGGCGAAGATCGGTGCGAAAAACGCCGCTTGCTTCGATGTCAGCGCCGCCTGCTCCGGTTTTCTCTACGCTCTGGAGATTGCCCAGCAGTTCATCACCTCGCACACTTACGATACCATCCTCGTCATTGGCGCAGAAAAGCTCAGCAGCATCGTCGATTGGACCGATCGTAACACCTGCGTCCTCTTCGGCGACGGCGCGGGCGCGGCGGTGCTCCGTCATCGCGGCGGTGGTCACGGGGTCATCAGCACCTTCATGGGCAGCGACGGCCGGCTCAGCGACCTCCTCTACATCCCGGGCGGCGGCGCGAAAAACCCGATCACCAAGGAAAACTGCGACCTGCGCCTCGACACCATCAAGATGAACGGCAAGGAGACCTACAAGCATGCCGTCACGTCCATGCTTGATGCCGCCCATCGTGCCCTTGCCGAGGCCAATCTGCGCGTCAGCGATCTCGCCTGCATCATCCCGCATCAGGCTAATCTGCGCATCATCGAGGCCATCGCCAGCCGCCTCGACCTGCCGATTGAGAAGTTCATGGTCAACCTCGACCGTTTCGGCAATACCAGCGCTGCTGCCGTTGCCATCGCCCTTGATGAGGCGAACCGCACCGGTCGCATGAAGGTGGGCGATTACGTCCTCCTCATTGTCTTCGGGGGCGGCCTTACGTGGGCCAGCTCCGTCATTCAGTGGTGATAATTTTCCATCCATGAGTAACGACGGCGTCGCCAGATTCAGCGTCTCGCTCAAGAAAGGGCTGCTCAAGCAGCTCGACAAAATGGCGAAGGAGAAGGGTTACGACAACCGCTCCCTCGCCATCGCCGATATGATTCGCGACCAACTCGTCGAGCACCGCCAGGAACTCGGTGACGTCGAGGCCGCCGGCACCATCACGCTCGTTTTTGATCATCATCACCCCCACGTCCAGGAGACCCTCACCGCGCTCCAGCACAAGTTCCGCGGCACCATCATCACCTCCCTGCACGTCCACCTCGATCACCACAACTGCCTCGAAGTCCTCGTTGTCCGCGGCCCTGCCCCTGCGATCAAGACCCTCGCCGACAAACTGATTGCGGCCAAAGGCGTCAAACACGGACGCCTCAGCATCACCACCACCGGTGAAGGACTGCCCTCGTAAAAGAGGGGAGAGGTTGTCCGCAGATTTCGCAGATAACCGCAGATTTTAAAAGCCCTGCAACTTAGTGCCCCAAAAATAGCGTCCAAAAGCACCGTCATCCCGAGCGGAGCGCAGCGAAGTCGAGGGATCTCGTTCAAGTGGTGTGAGGCATGATCTGCAAACCATGTTTCTTCCTACTCTGCGTTCATCTGCGAAATCTGCGGAGAACCCCTCTCCTTTCGTGGGGAAAACTTCCTCCCCACACCCATAGGTCACAAGACCTATCCGCCCAAAAACCCCTTGCCCTCGTGTTACGAATCCATAAAAAGTAACACGCATGGAAACCACCGGGCCTCATTTCAACTTGTTCGGCGTCTCAAGCACCCGCACCCGCGCCATCCTCCTCGTCTCCGCGCTTCTCGTCGCGAATGTCGCCATCTGGGCCGTCGCGCTTACGGCCTTCCACCATTTTCCGTTGCTCCTCGGCATGGCCGCTACCGCCTACCTCTTCGGTCTCCGCCATGCCGTCGATGCCGACCATATCGCCGCCATCGACAACGTCACCCGCAAGCTCATGCAGCAGGGCCGGCGTCCCATTGCCACCGGCTTCTTTTTCAGCCTCGGCCACAGCACTATCGTCGTTCTCGCCTGCGTCGCGATTGCTGCCACCGCCATGGCTTTTAAATCCGACATTGATGCCGTCCACCATGTCGGCGGCGTCATTGGCACTCTGGTCTCCACCTTGTTTCTCCTTATCGTCGCCGCCATCAACTGCGTCATCCTCGTCTCCGTCTGCCGCACCTTCCAGCGGGTGAAGAACGGGGGACAGTATCTGGAGGAGGAAATGAACGCCCTTCTTGCTGGGGGCGGCATCCTCGCCCGGATTTTCCGCCCCATGTTTCGCCTTATCAGTCGGAGCTGGCACATGTATCCGCTCGGCTTCCTCTTCGGCCTCGGCTTCGACACCGCCACCGAGGTCGGTCTCCTCGGCATCTCTGCCGCCGAGGCCTCAAAAGGGCTCCCCATCTGGAGCATCCTCATTTTTCCGGCCCTCTTCACCGCAGGTATGTCCCTCGTCGATACGCTTGACAGCATCCTCATGCTTGGGGCCTATGGCTGGGCCTTCGCCAAACCGATTCGCAAGCTTTACTACAATATCACCATTACCGCCGTCTCGGTCGTCGTCGCTTTCGTTGTCGGCAGTTTGGAAGCCCTCAACCTCCTCGCCGGCCAGATGCAATTTAAAGGCGCTTTCTGGGACACCATTGGCACCTTTAACGACCAGTTCGGCACGATCGGTTATCTTATCATCGGCATCTTCCTTCTTGCCTGGCTCGTCTCCGTCGCCATCTACAAGCTCAACCGCTACGACGAACTCGACCTCCAGCTCCCGCAGGCGGAGTAAAGCATCGACCATAAGGAGGCATCGGTTGGGTTAGGATTGACTTTCCTTCTGGAAACTGCCTAGCCTTCCGCAATCTTTCCACGCCCTGTCGGCGTTTCAAAACCACCTCCATTCGCCATGAAAAAATTGCTCTCCCTCGTTGCTTTTTTCGGTCTTGTTGCATTTCACTCAGCCGCTTTTGCCGAGGATGGGCCTGAGCCCAAGATGCGCGCGGCGATTGATCTCTTGCGTGAGGCAAAGACCTCTTCAACTCCCGTGGATGTGCTGCAGGCGGCCCAAAGGGAACTCCGGCATGCCGCTAAAAACAAAAAGGGCTGGAAGGCAAAAGGGATGGGCGAAGTAGATCAGGCGATTGCCGAGGCCAAGGTGGGCGATCACGAAAAGATGGTGCAAAAGATCGATCACGCCATCTCCGATCTCTGGACGGGTTATACCAAGGGGCACTGAGTCGATTGAGTGGGAGGGTAGCAATCAGGACGTTTTGATTCGGGTTGATTGCTTTTGAGCCATGATCAGACGCCCTTGATCTTTTCGTTCGGTGTTCATTCGTGGTTAAACCCTTCTTCTTCGTGCCCCAAATCTGACGGCTTGCATTAGCCGGAGGCGCTCGCTAAAAGAGCCGCGCACATGCCGGAAAGTCCTGCCAGGGAAAGCAGTAACAAAGTCGCACGCCAGATCTTCATCGCGATCGGCGTCTTTGCCTGCGTGCTCAGTGTCGCGACCCTTGCCTACGTGTTCGATGGCTGGAAGCTGGGCGATGCCTTTTACATGGTCGTCATTACCGCTTTTGGCGTCGGTTTCGAAGAAGTCGAGCCGGTCACGACCTTTACCGCCCGCACCATCACCATTCTCACCATCCTGGCCGGCAACTCCGCCACCGTCTTCGTTATCGGCTCCATCCTCAAAGTCATCACCGAGGGCGAAATGCAAAAAGCTATGTCAGACCACCGCAAACAGAAGAATCTTAGCGAACTCAAGGGCCACACCATCATTTGCGGCTTCGGTCGCATCGGGCAGACGGTCGCCCGCGAGCTGGAAAAGGCGGGCAAGCCCTTCATCGTCATCGATCTGGACAGCGAGCGCGCCCGGCTCTCCGAGAGCCACGGCTACCTCACCATCGAGGGCGACGGCGGTGACGAGGAAATTCTCGCCCGCGCCAATATCAGCCGGGCCCACACCCTGGCTGCCGTGCTGCCGAATGATACGGTGAACGTCTTCATCACCCTCACTTCGCGCAATATGAGCACTACCCTGCGCATTATCGGTCGTGCTGAAGCCCCGGCCACCGAAAAGAAGCTCCGCCAGGCCGGTGCTAACGAAGTCATCATGCCCGCCCACAGCGGCGGCCTGCAAATCGCCCACCGCATCACGCGTCCGACCTTGATGAGTGTGCTCAACGACAGCAGCCAGCTGCTGCGCTTCGATCTCCAGGAACTCGGTGTGGATCTGGAGCAGGTGGATATCGGCGATGGCCACCCTCTGGTTGGCCACGCGCTTGCCGAATTGCTCGGCGCCAATCATGGACGCCTGCTCGTTCTCGCCATTCAGAAAAAGGACGGCGAAACCATCCAAAACCCCCGCAACGAAGTTCTGCTCGAACCCGGTGACCGCCTCATCACCATCGCGCGAAAGTAGCGCGGATTTTTAGACAGGATGAACAGGATGGGCATCTTGAAGGTTCGTCCGTTTAGCGGCTCTCAACCCTCAACTTCCTCGAAAGTGGTGGGCAGTGAGGGATTTGAACCCCCGACCAATAGTGTGTAAGACTACCGCTCTACCGCTGAGCTAACTGCCCGGAAAAGGAGGGCATAGTTACCGCTGCAAGTGGCTGGTTGGCAAGTGATTTCTTTGGCAAAATCTACTCTGGAGGAGAGCTCATTTTATAAAACACCTGCTAGCGGATGTGTTAAGAAATTTTGACAAAAAAGTGCTGATATTCAGTTGCATTAAGTAATTTTCTGTCTTGAATTGGAGGCAATGAGTTCAACAAGTAGTACTGCCATCGATCAGTTGAGAGAAATGATTAGCATCGAGGAGGAACGCGAAAATCTGGTTCGCCAGATCAAGAGCCTCGATGCGCGGCTTGAATCTCTTCATAAGTCCCTTAAATTTCAGCGTGCCAGCATTCCCGGAAAGCCCGACCCGAGCTCCACGAAATCGCAGCATGGCGGCTTGAAGCGCGAAGTGATCGACCTTTTGGTAAAGGCCGGTCCCGAGGGCATTACGGTTAAAGAAATCTCCTCCTTCCTTAATACCAAGGCGGCCAATATCCATGCCTGGTTCCACAGCACCGGCAAAAAGATTGAGCAGATTAGCAAGGTGGGCGAGGCCCGGTATGCGCTCAATGGCGAGCTCCCCCCCGAGCCTGAGCCCAAGGCCAAGTCTCGCGGCCGCTCCAGTTCCGCGCCTAGCCAGCCTCGTGGTGGTCTGACCAAGAAGCTTTTTGCCGTGCTCGAAGCCGCTGGCTCCGAAGGCGTAAGCATCAAGGAGCTGGCCGACAAGGTGGAAAGCAACTACCGCAACATCGCGGTGTGGTTTGCCACCACCGCCAAGAAATTCCCGAACATCGAGAAGGTTTCACCTGCCGTTTACCGTCTGAAATCGGGCGGCGAATTCTCCGTCGAAGAAGGCGAACCCGCCCAGGCTGCCTACTAAGTCGCAAGCTTCAACTCCAATCATCAATGGCCGGCCGAAAGTCCGGCCATTGGCATTTCTCCGCGTCTCCGTGTCTCTGCGGTAAGATTATGAGAGGTAAGGATCGCTGATTGGAAACGCATCCCGGATCAGGTTGAACCGCGCCTTCTCTCTCTCGAAATACACCTCCACGACATCGAACCGGCTCAAAATATCTGGATTATCCAGCAAGCGCAGCCAGGCCAGCGCACCGCGGGTAATCAGCCGCTGTTTGGCCATATTCACGGCCTCCGCCGCCTGCCCATACGCTTCGCTACTGCGCGTCTTTACCTCCACAAAGACCAGCGTGTCACAGCTTTTGTCGCGGCACACGATGTCCACCTCACCGCCCCGGGGAGCACGGAAATTGCGATAAAGCACCTTGTAACCCTGTTTCCTGAGAAAGCGCGCCGCCGCATCTTCACCACGTTGTCCCAGCTCATGCCGCGGATCGCGGGGCTTAAAATTGAAACTCGCACTGAGCCACTGGCGAAAATGTGCGACGATGGAGCGGGCAGGGGCCATGCGTGCTCAGGGCTTCCAGATGAAAGGCCGTCCCATAGCCCTTGTGTTTTGCAAAGCCGTAGTGTGGATACTGCGCATCGGCCTCCACCATTAGCCGGTCGCGGGTCACCTTGGCAATCACGCTGGCGGCGGCGATGCTTAGCGAGAGCGAGTCGCCCTTCACCAGCGCCGTCTGCGGGCAGGGAAAGGGGTGGACCGGCAGCCCGTCGATCAGCACGTGCTCAGGGAGGTGCGCGAGGGCAAAAAATGCGCGCCGCATGGCTTCATGCGAGGCGCGCAGAATGTTGATCCGGTCGATTTCCTCCGTCTCCACGATGGCGACCGCCCAGTGAATCCCATCGGTGGCCAGCAGCTCGGCGTAAATAAGCTCGCGCTGCTTTTCGGAGAGTTGCTTGGAGTCGTTCAGCGATGCGTGCTGAAACTCCGGCGGCAGAATCACTGCTGCCGCCACCACCGGTCCGGCGAGAGGGCCGCGACCGGCTTCATCAATTCCGGCGATGAGGCTTGCGCCATTGCGGCGCAGCACATTTTCATGCGTAAAATCGCATGGCATCGCCGGAATCGTTATCGGAAATGAACTATTCGCGAACGGCCATCGCCTGCTTGCCCTTGCGGTCGCGCAGGTAATTGAGCTTCGCACGGCGGGCGGTGCCGGCCGTTTCCACTTCGATCTTCGCGATACGAGGGGAGTGGACGGGGAATACACGTTCCACGCCTTCACCGTAGGAGATACGGCGGACGGTGAAGCTGGCGTTCAGGGCGGTGCCCTTGCGTCCGATCACGATGCCGGTAAAAATCTGGATGCGCTCTTTGTCACCTTCAACGACGCGGGTATGCACGCGGACGCTGTCGCCGACTTTGAAGCTGGTGACTTCGGGTTTCAGTTGTTCTTGTTCGATCTTTTTAATGATTTCCATGGTCTTGGCCTCCAAATCTGTGATTGGAAAAGGGAGTGGTATTTAGCTTAATTCCCAAGCAATGCAAACCGAATTTCCACCCTGCCGCATTTTTCCATGAATGAACTGACCAATGCATTTGAGCCGTTTGACCCTCTCTCCCAGGGTGGCGGGGACCATTATTGGATGGGCGAGGCCCTTCGCCAGGCCCGCAAAGCGGCAGCGAAGGAGGAAGTGCCAGTCGGCGCGGTGATCGTCCATCAGGGTAAAATCATCGCCCGGGCCTATAATCAGGTGGAAATGCTCAAGGATGCCACCGCCCATGCGGAAATGCTGGCCATTACCCAGGCGGAGAGCGCGCTCGGCGACTGGCGGCTCAACGAATGCGACCTCTACGTGACCAAGGAACCGTGCCCGATGTGTGCCGGAGCCATCGTCCACGTCCGCCTGCGCCGGGTCATTTTCGGCTGTTCCTCGCCCAAGGATGGCGCCGCCGGCAGTCTCTTAAATATCCTCCAGCACCCAGGTCTCAACCATACCTGCCAGATCACACCCGACATTCGCGCTCAGGAGAGCCAGGAGCTTTTACAGGGTTTCTTCCGGGAAAAGCGGCGGTCGAAGAGCTTTACCTCGGATGAACCAGGCGAAAACGGTGAGTAGAATGTGGGGGAAATAGGTGCTAGTTGAAATGAGTTAGTCGATGGTTTGTGGCAATGGATGTCACAATGAATGGATGCGAAAAGCTTCTGGTTCAAAGGTTTTTGCGCGTGATGGCTAATATTTATACTGCTGAATGTTACCGTGGAGTTACGATTTAGTGTCATTCGTTGCCATTGCTTGACGTTTGCGCGCCGACGGGCAAATGAGACTCGTCTTCAAAAACGTGCAACCAGATTACCCAGGCCCGCGATGAGCGAGTCCTGCCTTTGGTGCAACCCGCAGCAACTCAAGCCATGCTTAAAGCTAATTTTGAAAAACAAGAGGTGGAAAAGGTCTATGCCCGCCTGGCCCCCGTTTACGACCTGGTCTTTGGAAGTGTGTTCGAGCGCGGACGCAAGGCCGTGGTCGCCGCCGCGGAACGAGTCGGGGGCCGAATCCTCGAGGCGGGGGTGGGCACCGGGATTTCGCTGCCCTATTATTCGGGCGAATGCCGGATTGTCGGCATCGATCTCTCCGAGCAGATGCTCGAACAGGCGCGTCGCAAGGTGACCGAGCAAAAGCTGCAACACGTCGAGCAACTCGCGATCATGGATGCGGAGAACCTGGAGTTCCCCGATGAATCCTTCGACGTCGTGTGTGCCGTTTGTGTCGTGAATACCGTGCCGCATCCCGAGCGGGTGCTGGAGGAATTCGCCCGCGTGCTCAAGCCCGGCGGCGAGATCATCCTGCTCAACCGGATTGGTGCGGCCGGCGGCACCCGCCGTGCGATTGAGCGCTTTTTCATGCCCGTGACCAGCAAGCTCGGCTGGCGCTCCGATTTTCCGTGGGATCACTTCGCCCAATGGCTCGAAAGCAGTGCGCACGAAGTCCATTTGATCGACCGCAGCCCGATGCCGCCCTTCGGCCATTTCTCCGTCATTCGTTTTGGCAAAGCCGCCGTCCGGGCGAACGCCGACCGGCAGCCGGCCCTCGTGGAATAACCCTTTTCCCATCGACCTACCCATGACCATCACCAGTTTCCTCGAGACGCTCAAGACGCAGCGTTGGGACGATCATCGTTTCTACCACCACAGCCGCATCAACCAGTCCCTGCACTTTCTCAGTGCGCTCAGTTTCCTCACCGCCTACGCCACCGTGTTCAAGTATCCGGCGTTTGCCGTGCTCCTGGGCTGGCTCTTTGGCATGACGAGCCGCCAGTGCGGACACTTCTTTTTCGAGCCGCGCGATTACGACCAGGTGAACCACGCGACGCACGACCACAAAGAGGAGATCAAGGTTGGCTACAACTTGTGGCGCAAGGTCGTGCTGATGGCCATCTGGGCGCTCTCGCCGCTGATCCTGTGGGCGAGCCCGACCCTGTTCGGCGTTTTCCCGGCCCCGGCCAATGCGGGCGATTTCCTCAACAACCTCGCGATCCTGTGGCTCGCGATTGGCATCGGAGGATTGCTCTTCCGCACCATTCACCTTTTCTTCCTGCAAAACGTCGAGGCCGGCCTCGCCTGGATGACCAAGATTCTCACCGATCCCTTCCATGATCTGATGCTCTATCACAAAGCGCCGCTGTGCCTGATGCGCGGGGAATTTATTGATCCGATGCTCCATGTCGGCCACGACGGCAGCGAGCAGGCCGTGGAGGAAGAGGACAGTCTCAACTCCGCGCCGGAGCAGCGCTGAGTGGGAAACCACCGGGCCGGGACGCGCCGATGGATGCTCCAATCACCCTGGTCCTCCTGCCCGGACTCGACGGCACGGACGTCTTCTTCCGTCCGCTCCTGGCGCTGCTTCCTCGTTCCATCCGCGCGCAGGCAATCGTTTTTCCGACGCCGAATATCGGTGGCTACGATGAGTTGTTTCAATTCGTGCGGGAAGCCACGGCCGGGATTTCGGAGTTCCATGTCTTCGGCTCGTCATTCTCGGGGCCGCTGGCCATCCGGCTCGCTGCGGCGGAGCCGGAGCGGGTGAGGGGAGTCATTCTTTGCGCAACGTTCGTTCGCCCGCCGAAGGAAAGTCTGCCGCGCTACCGCTTCGCCATGGTGCCGCCGGTGGTCTGGACGGTGCGCGCGCTGCGGCGCCTTCCGGTGTGGCTGCGGCGGCGCGATGATCCGCTGCGAATGGCCAAGGCGGAAACGTGGGCCCGCGTTTCCGCGCAAGCACTGGCCGGGCGGGCCCGGGCGATCCTCGGCGTCGATGTGCGCGCGGCCCTGCGCGGCTGCCCGCAGCCCGTGCTGTGTCTCACCTTCGAAGACGATCGCGTGGTCCCGTTTCACAATGCGGAGGAGATCCGCCAGCTCCATCCGGACACCACGCTGGTAAAGCTTCCCGGCGGCCATTTCGGAATGTTCACCCATCCCGGGCCGGTGGTTGAACGGCTGATTCCTTTTATGGCCGGGACCGTGCGATTGGGCAGCCCGCTTAATCCGGTCCGAAAATTTGCCGAACCCCAGTCCCGGAGGGACATAGGAAATTAGCCGGTGGTGAAGCGCAGCGAGAACCACCGGAGTCGTCATCCCCCAAATTTCTGCGTCCCGGCAGGGCCGCTGGAAGGATGGGCCCCCGCCTTCCTTGCGGAGTGGTTTCCGGCGACCTTTCAGGGCGCAGGTTTCTTTGAATCAAGAACCGGTGGTTTTTACCACCGGCTAATTTCCGACGTCCCGCCGGGACTTTTAAAATGGGCGGGCGCGTTCTGGTTGGGGGGCGCTCCGCCCCAGCCACGAACCAATCATCTCCCGCAGGATCTGGCGCTTGATTGGCATTCGGCGTGGGTTGGCATCCTCCCACCACCAGCCATCCTCGTGCATCGCCTGTGCGGCCTTTATGAAGCGTTCCACCACGGCCTCGAAATCCGCGTCCGTGTAGTTGAGGCTGAAGATGAGGCGTCCGGTGCCGATCCAGCTCAGCGCCAGCCCTTCGGCGCGGAGGTAGAATTGCAGCATCCAGTTGTAGCGCGACGGCACGGTGTAAAGTACCGTCCATACGCTCGACATATTTTCCACCCGCACCGGCAGTTGCGCCGCGGCGAGCCGCTGGTTGAGCTGGCGCGCGCGGGAGTTCCAGCGCTCATCGAGATTTTTGTAAAGGGTTTGGATTTCCGGACTCTCCAGCCGTTCCAGAAATTCATGCATCGCGCCCATCACGCTCGGGTGGGAATTGAAGGTCCCGCGCGCAAAGCAAATGTCCGCCGGGCGGTCCTCCCGGTAGCGCTTCATCCATTCGTGCCGCCCGCACACCACGCCGATGGGCAGCCCGCCGCCGAGCGTCTTCCCATAGGTCACCAGGTCCGCCTGCACGCCGAAATATTCCTGCGCCCCGCCCGGGGCAAGCCGGAAGCCGAGGAACACCTCGTCGAAAATCAAGACGATACCCCGCTCGGTGCAGATCGTGCGCAGTTCTTTCAGCCACGCGGTGTAGGCCGCTCGGTCAAAACCGGCGCGCCGACCGCTGTCCACCAGCGAGGAGTCCGCGGGTGCGGGCAGGTTGGGATTCAGCGCCTGCAACGGATTCACCAGCACGCAGGCGATGTCCTTGCGCGTCCGCAGCACGTGCAGCGTGGCCCCGGACAGCTCGGCGAGCGTATAGGTTTCATTCGCCGCAATCGGATTTCCAACGCCCGGCTGCACATCGCCCCACCAGCCGTGATAGGCCCCGCAAAAGCGCACGAGGTATTTGCGCCGCGTGTGATAGCGCGCCAGCCGCACCGCCTGCATCACTTCTTCGGTGCCCGACATGTGGAAGGACACTTCATCGAGCCCCGAGAGGGCTTTCAAGCGCGCGACATTCTCCGCGATTACCGGATGATACGCGCCCAGCACCGGCCCCAGCGCGCGCACTTTCTCGTAGCCCCTTTCCATGCACGCCTTGTAGAAATCGTAGCCGAAAAGATTCACCCCGTACGAGCCGGTCAAATCGTAGAACCGGTTGCCGTCCAGGTCCGTGAGCAGGACGCCTTCCGACGATTCAAGAAACGATCCCGCGCCGAGTTGCTCGCGCACCAGGCGACGGTATTGGAACGGCACACGATACGCCTCGGTGAATTGCAGATCGGAGATGCCGTCGCGCACCTCCGCTGTCGCCGCGCGGGTTTTGGCGAAACGCTTTTGGAAAAGCTCCGCCAGCCGCTGGAAACCGGCGCGGCGTTGCGAGCCGATCTCCTCCGGCGCATCGTCGGAGCGGAAGAACTGCTCGCCGGTAAATTCGTAGAACGGCACCAGCTTTGCCACCCGCCGCGACATCTTCGAGTGCCCGGTCAGCGACCGATGCTTGGCCCGGGAGAGCTCCAGCCGCCGCCGGACTTTCATCAGTCCTGCCACCAGGGCGGCCACGCCGAGGGCGGGCAACATCGTTTTGACGAATCGGTCATTCATAGTTCAAAGAGAAACCAGCAAACCACAAAGGGCCATGTCAGCGCGATCACTTCTCGGTAACATCTTCAAGACAGAGGGGCTTAATTTTTTCCTCACCAACCGGCTCCCACGCCGCCTCGCCACCCGCTTCATCGGCTGGTTCAGCCGGATCGAGCAGCCGCTCGTGCGCGAGGTTTCCATCGGCATCTGGAGGTTGTTTTGCGATCTCGATCTGAGCGAGGCGAAAAAGCAGCACTTTACCAGCATGCGCGATTGCTTCATCCGCGAGCTCAAAGACGGGGCGCGCCCGGTCGATCCAGACCCCGCCCTTCTCACCAGCCCCTGCGACGCGATTGTCGGCGCGTGCGGGACGGTCGTTGCGGGCGAGCTTTTGCAGGTGAAAGGCTCCGCGTATCCGCTCGAGGAATTGTTGCGCGACCGCGAGCTCGCCGCCTTCTACGAGGGCGGCACCTATGTTACACTTCGTCTCACCGCCGCGATGTACCACCGCTTTCACGCGCCGCACGACTGCCGGGTGGAAAGCGTCACTCACCTTTGGGGCGATGTCTGGAACGTGAACCCGCCCACGCTCGCACGCGTGCCCAGGCTCTTCTGCCGCAACGAACGTGCCATCATCCGCACCCGCCTTGCCGCCGATAATTCACTGCTCACTCTCGTCCCCGTGGCGGCGATTCTCGTCGCCGGAATCCGGTTGCAGTTCCTCGATTTGATTGTCGATCCACGAAAATCTCCGCCCACGCCGATCCCCTGCGACAACGCCTTTGCGAAAGGCGCGCAAATGGGCTGGTTCGAGCACGGCTCCACCATCATTGTCCTTGCGCCCAAGGGTTTCGAGTTGTCCGGGAAGGTGCAAACCGGCCGGCCGATCCGGATGGGAGAGGCGCTGCTGCGGCGGCAGGTTCTGTTCACGAATTGATGCTGATCTACTTTGTAGAAATGATGAAGCAGGAGGCCAGGAGGCCAGGAAAGCGGGGACCGACGAATGGATGATCCTTTTTTGGATTTCTGGTTTCCTGCTTCCTTTCCAGGGTGGGATGGTCGCCGGATTGATCTTTTCTACAGAGCAATGCTGATCTTAGTCCATCCGGGACTGATCTTTGCGGCGGGCGTGAAGGGAATCGGCTTCTTCTTTCAGCGTTGGTTCATCTTCCCCGGGCGACGGAGTCGCGCAGACAATTGCATTCCCAGACAGAGTCTGGGAACGAGGAAATCATTATGATTGAAGCCGCTGCCGCTGCCACCACCATTCGGTGAATTTTTGCGCGCCAAGCACCAGCGCAAAACTGAGCCCGAGCTGAAGGGCCGTTCCCAAGATCGATCCAAGATCGCGCAGAAATTCGGCGGACATCGCGGTCGGATTGCCGCTGTCCTGTTGCAAGATTTGAAACCAGCGCGTCACCAACTGGAAAGCCCGCGGCAGCGCCATGAAGAACCCGATCAACCCGGCTGCCCCAAAGGCAATGACGGCGAATCGGCGGGCATCCGGAGTCGTTGGCGATTCCGGCATTGAATCAACCGTCATCCGTTTCGCAAGCTGCTGGCTGAACCGAAAAAGCAGGAGCCCGGCTACGAACAGGATAACCGGCGGAGAAAAAGCCACCGCCGTCACCAAAATCGTCATTTTCCCAAGATTCGTGACAGTCAGCATCATCATGCTGATGGTGCCACTGGCGAAATACCCCAAAGCCTGAAGCCACGCGTAAACCGCCAAAAGGCGAAGTCCTAAAATTGTAAAATCCTGATTGCTCATAATCATGCTGCGGGAGTCATTATGCTTGGGGATTGAAAGCCTGTCCCGGTCGCTGCTCCAGCCGCAACGATCAAACTAGATTTGGGGGACGGTGGGCAATTGGTTAAATCGCTTTTAAGTGGGGTCTCGAAAGGATTTCCTGAAACGAGAGCGCAAGGCGGATTCCGCTGGTCCCGAAACTGCACAAATCTCGCCCAGTTTTTATGTGCAAAATGTCATCACTCGGGATTGACATTTTTGTAATGCTGAATATTTTCGACGGCTTCATAAGAGGCGGCCCCCTCCAATTCGTTGGACCGCTTCTGGGAAATTAAGGGATTTACGGGACGAAAAAACACCAACCGGGAACCACAGGGACACATGAAGTATTCTTACCATTGCAGGACTGCGTTTACGTTGATCGAACTGCTCATCGTCATCGCCATCATTGCCACGCTCGCCGCCTTGCTGCTCAGCTCCATGGCCAAAATCCAGACCACCGCGCAGCAGACCCAATCGCTGAACAACCTCCGTCAATGGGGAGCCGCGCTTAATCTTTCATTGAGCGATCGCGGGAACCGCCTGCCCTGGGAGGGGCAGCCCATCACCCCCACCAGCCCCACCGCCTGGTACAACGTGCTGCCGCCCTACATGAACCAGCTGCCGATGTCGCAGATGACGGTGGCCACTTATCCGAAGGCGGGGCAGAAATCGGTGTGGATCAATCCCGCCGTGCCCACCTTCGTCAATAGCAGTTACAAGACGCAGTTCCTCTTCTGCTACGCGATGAACTACTACCTGAGTACGGGGGCGCTCCCGCAGTTGAACGTCGCCCGCATCGCCAAGCCCTCCGCCACGGTCTTCCTCGGCGAGACGCTTGACAACTACGCCAACCTCAACCCTGCCTACATCAAGGCTTTCTTCCTCAAAGGCGACATTCTGAAGCCCGACGGCACCTGGACGACGCAGGCGGATGCGGGGGCGAACTTCCTTTTTTGTGACGGCCACGTCTCGCTGAAAAAGCGGCGCGAGTTCGATCCCAACTATGGTGGGACCGCGACGAAGAGCCCGCCCGATCAAAATTTCACCTTCCTGCCTTACACGGGCGCGGTGCAGCAGTAAGAGGGGAGGTCCCATTGGGGGGATGCACTTCTTCCTTGGAATGTAACCCAATTGGTTCGACCCCATTCCGATCAATCCCAACGGGATTGAGTCCCAAAGCCCAAGGCTGGCGTGCCCGCGCTGTCCTGGGAGGGCCGCACCAAACAAAATCAACGCAACGGGGTTGCGGCCCGGGTAAAGAGGATTGGATGCGCAGACGGGCCACAACCGCGTTGCGGTTGGAGGATTTTTGCTGACTGGTTTCCCGGGGTAGCGCAGGTGCGCAACCCCGGGCTTTGGGGCGGAACGCCGTTGGCGTTCACGAAGCAAAAGCAACGTGTGAGCAGGGAACCCGTGTGCAACCGTTTCGTTTGGCCGGACGCGCGGGGTGAGCGGGGTGAGCGGGGTGAGCGGGGTGAGC
>Ga0157374_10000120_pt1 | contig 70823 bp, 70 predicted proteins | sample M25metaG_FD_115308 | JGI IMG/M metagenome (GOLD analysis project Ga0157374, IMG submission 115308) | Miscanthus rhizosphere microbial communities from Kellogg Biological Station, Michigan, USA - M2-5 metaG | ecosystem: Host-associated > Plants > Roots > Rhizosphere > Soil | place: USA: Michigan...
AAAATCAGCTTTCTCTTATTGGCATCCCTCCTGCCCTCCCATGGCGGCCTAAATGACCGCCCTACAAAAATTGGGCTGCGCCGCGGTGTTTCCACATCAACGCTCCACCATTGTCTTGATTCCTACGCGCCTTCCCATCCTGTGCGACCCACGATGGCTGTAGGGCGGTCATCCTGGCCGCCGATCCAAAAAACAGCTTTCTCTTATTGGCATCCCCCTCCCCTCCCGTGGCGGCCTAAATGACCGCCCTACAAAAATTGGGCTGCGCCGTGGTGTTTCCACATCAACGCTCCACCATTGTCTTGATTCCTACGCGCCCTCCAATCCTGTGCAACCTACGATGGCTGTAGGGCGGCGATCTTCGCCGCCGAGCAAAAAACGCTCCTTCATTTTTATTTCTTCGACTCGCGGGATTAAAAATTCGCCGGTTGCTTCTCGTTTTCCATTCCGAGGAAATAGGGCCATTGCTGCCAAGTGCCGACCAATCCCGCCCGAACCGGATTTTCACGAAGGTAGAACCATTTTTGCACCAGCGATTCGTCTTCCCGAAGCAGGCGATCAAAGGCGCCTTCCTGCCACCGCCATTCTCCGCCGGCCGTTTTCTTGATGGTTCGTTTCAAGCCCTCCGAATACTGCGTGACCTTTGCCTCGCGATCAAATGGGCTGGCCAGGGCGTGCAAATGATCCGGCATGATCACCAGCGCGTGGGTGAACCAATGCGGGTGCGTGGTGCAAAAATTCCGGGCCGCCTCAAATATCGCGGCGGAAGACAGGACCGGCCTCCGTTTTGCCACGCACAAAGTGACGAAATAGGCAACGGCTTGCTCAGGAGGAAGCAACACGGGAATCCGGGGCGGTCGGGCCATGAAAAAGTCGTAGCTGGATGATGGCGGTAAAGGAAAGCGCCAAATCCTCCGCGGGCGGCTGATTGAGCCCGGGGCCGCATAAATGTGGAAGCGAGAAAGGCCGGGGAAAATTTGTGGGGGCGATTTTGGACCGGCGGCGAAGATCGCCGCCCTACAGCCATCGTAGGTTGCACAGGATGGGAAGGCGCGTTGGAATCAAGACAATGTGGAGCGTTGATGTGGAAACACCACGGCGCAGCCCAATTTTTGTAGGGCGGTGATCTTCGCCGCCATTCCAAAAACAACCCACACTTCAAATGACATCCGTTGAACCGCCGGGTTATCGTCTCTTCGTCTTTTATGCGTTTACGAGAACTTCGGCTTGCGGTGATTTACTGGGGGACTGGAGGGTGAGGCGTGCGGCGAGGTCTTCGGCCAGCTTGCGAGCAATCGGGCTGCGGGAACGATCCATGATGAAGACGTGCTTTGGGCGGCGGTCGAGCGGGTAGAGAATCACTTTCTCGCACAGGAAGCGGGTTTCATGGGTGACCTTGTAGCCGGTGAGGTCCAGCGGCACGGCGAGCTTGGAAAACCCGCATTGGCCCACGAAGTAGAGCTGGCTGCGATCCTCGACGGTGGCGACGAGATGCCCCTCCGCATTGGACGGCAGCTTCCTCCCGGCGGAAAGGCAGGGCACGGCCCAGGCGATTTTTTCGTTGAGCAGGTTCAGCTTATGGAAAAGGGCGTCGTGGTCGGGGCTGAGCTGGGTGGGCAGTGTCACCTCGCCGTAATCGGCCCTGGCATTGAGCTTGCGCCAGGCCAGCCACGCTTTCACGCGCACGGAGCGGAGAATCTTCGGCGCGAGGTAAATGATCGCGGCCAGGGAGGCGATCATCAGGATCATGAAGATGATCGGATGGGTGTGCAGCAGGGCGAGGCCGCCGACCACGGTGGCGTCCTCGGTCACGCTCAGGGCGATATTGGAAAAAGGCTCGGGTGAACCATTTGCGAGCAGGCGGGTACCGGCCTTGGCGGTATGGGTGACGAGGGTGACGCTGCCAAAGAGCAGGCCGACGATGACATCAAAGGTGGGATCGGGCTGCCCGAGCACCTTGATCGCGAGCATGGCGCCGCCAATCGGGCGAATGATCGTATGCACCGAGTCCCACAGCGAGTCCACCCACGGCACTTTGTCCGCAAAAAACTCGAGGCCATACAGCACCCCGGCGATAATCACGATCCCGGGATCGCCCAGCACGGCGAGATCGTGGTAGCGATCGGAAAGGGCGATCCAGTGCTGGTTGATGGCGAGGCCGGTGACGAAGACGGTGAGGTAGAGATTCAAGCCGGAGAGACCGGCGAGCCCTAGCGCAACGGCAAGTTGCTGAAGCGTGTCCATGGCTGAATGGTGCTGGAAGTTTTGGTTTTGTCAAACCGGCTTCTTTTTCAAAACCGGCATGAATCTGACGGGTGCCGGGATGCGTTATTCAAGAGCGATGAACTTTTTACGAGCGACCCATCCCGTTTTTCCCGTCAATTTTACTCGACGACCTTGCGCTTAGCATGCAAGTAGCTTTAAGGAACCATTACACGGACAAAAAGACCTACATGTCATTTCTGAGCAGGTTCATTAAAAAAACCCCGGACTCCCCCAGCACGGAGCCCGATTCTTCTTCTTCTCCCCAGAATCCCCCTGCCAGCACCGAACTTCCTTCTGCACTTCCCGCCCCCCGTCCGGCAGCGCCCCCTCCCGCCACCGCTCCGGCCTGGCACTCGCGTTCCGGTGAAAAACCCGTCCCCGCCAGAGCGGAAGGCATGGGGCAGGAAAAGATTTCCGTGGAGATCAGCGACATCCTGGCCAAAGTCCCGGCCAATCTTTTGAAGCCGGGGCCGCTCGATGAAAACCAGAAGATCTGGTTCCGCGTCAACGACTTGATGGCCAAGATCGCCGAGGGCAAGCCGACCATGTCGCTTTCCTATCTGGCGCAGTTGTGCCCGGAGATTTTCAAGGAACCAATCACGCCTGAGAACGACGCGGAGATTTATTTCCCCTGGCACAAAATGGCCAGCAAGCTGCGCGAGGTGCTGCCCACGCCGGCCCGCCCCGAAGGCGCCGAGACGACAATTCCGCCCAAGGCCAAACGTTCGATTGCCTTCGGAGCCACCGAACCCGAATCCACCTCCACCAAGGAAGCCCAGGCCGCCAAGGGCTGGCAATCGCAGGATGTGGAACAGCTGGTGCAATCGCTCAACCGCGACCTTGAGAACACCAAAAAGCAGCGCGACGAACTGCAAAAGCAACTGGAGACCTCCAAAACTTCTCTTGAGCAGGAAATCACACGACTAAAAGGCGAACTGGAAAAAAGTGAGGGCGAACAAAAGCGACTCGCCGAGGCCGTCTCCCAATCGGGGGATTCCGCCAGGCAACTGGATACCCTCGGCCAGGCCAAGATCGCGCTCGAGAAAGAAGTAGCGGCACTTAAGGGCCAGCTTCAAGAAGCCACGACCGCGCATCAAAAGCTGAGCGAGGAATCCACGCAAAAGGCCGCGGCTGGAGACTCCACCGCCCGGCAATTGCAAGAAACCAGAACTGCGCTGGAAGCGGAAGTCATGGCGCTGAAAGGTCTCCTCTCGGAGGCCCAGGCGAAGCAAAAGCAACTGGCCGACGACTTTGGCAAGGCCGTGGACGAAAAGACCACGGCCGCCCACCAGCTGGCGGAAACAAAAGCCGCCCAGGAACGCGAAACGGCTGCCTTGAAGCAGCAGCTTGAGGAGGCCCAAAAGTCTCACCACCAAGTCGCGGACGAACTGGCAAAGCTCAAGGAATCCCAGTCCAGCCTTTCCCAAAAAAGCCAGAGCGAACTCGGCGACCGGCAAAAAGCGCTCGAAAACGCGCTTAAGGAGCTCGAAAAAGCGAAAGGCGAGCTCGCAACCAACCAAAAACAGGCGGAAAGCCAAGGCAAGGAGCTCGCCACCGCCCAGGAGCAGCTCGCCAAGGCCCGCAGCGAACTCGCCGAACTGCAAAAGACGCACACCACGGTCCTGGCCGAGGCCGAAAAAGCGAAGGCCGGCGCCAGCCAGACCGTTCAATCCGAAACCGTTCAACTTCGCGAATCCCTTGCCATCAAGACCAAGGAGATCGCGGCCCATGCAGAAAAAGTCGGCGAGCTTACTGCCGCCCTGGCCCTGCTCAAGCAGGAGCACGAAACCGCCCAGAAGACCGCGTCGGAATCGCACCAGAAGGCGCTCACTGCGCTGACCGCCGAGCGTGATCAACTCGCCGCCGACAAGGCCCGCCTCAGCGCCATTCCCACGCAGAAGAGCGAGATGGAATTCAAGCTCAAGGCGCTGGCCCGCGAGCGCGACCATGCCACCGCCGAGCGTGACAAAGCTGCGCAAGCAACCCAGGAAGCCAGCACGGCGCACACCGCGAAACTGGCGGAAATCGAGTCCACGCTCAAGGCCTCCGAGGAAGCAAAGAAACAACTCGAAGCGGAATTCGCCGATGCGAAGCAAAGCCACGAGAAGCAACTCCAGTTCCTCAGTTCCGCCCACGACGAAGTCACCGCTCATCGCCTCAACCTGGAAAAGGCGTCCACCGCCGCGACGGCCGCCCATACCGCGGAAATCGAAAAACAGGCCGCCGTCTTCCGCGCACAGATCACCGGGCTGGAAAGCAAACTCGCCGAGACGAGCACCAGGCTGGGAACTCGCGAGAAGGAACTGGAGTCCCTGCAAAAGCAGTCGGCGGGATTGAAATCCATCGAAGCCGCCCTCGCCGAAATGACCCTTTCGCGCGACGACCTGCAGGCCAGGCTCACCAAGTTGCAGAGCGAGCATGGAGCGCTGAGTTCCAAGTCCACCACCGACTCCCGGCAGACCGCCAGCCTCAATGCCGAAACGGAACGCCTGCGCGGCGAAGTCTCGAAGCATACCCAGCAACTTCAATCGACCAAAGCGGAGCTCGAAGCGGTCACCAAAAAACTGGCGGAAACCGAGGGCAAACTGACCGCCGCCACCGGCGAGCTCGAAAAATCCCGGGCCGAGGCAGAAAAGCGCGCCCAGTCAATTACCGGCGAACGCGACGAAGCCCGGAAGCAACTCACTGCGCTGCAGGAGGAAGCGGGCAAACTGCGCACCGATGCGACCCAGCTTCCCGTCTTGAAAAAAGATCTGGAGCAAAGCCGCGGCGAAATCGCGCGCCTCTCCGGCGAACTGGAGCAAGGCCGCACCACGGCTCAAGGTCAGGCCCAGGCCCTCAGCAACGAACGCGACGAGGCGAAGAAGCAGCTCACCGCCTTGCTGGAAGAGGCAGTCAAACTGCGGACGGACGTTGCACAGATTCCGGCGCTCAAGAGCGATCTCGACAAGTCTCGCGGGGAAGCGACTCGCGTAGCGGCCGAACACGAGACCGCCAGACGCCAGCTCGCCGCCTTGCAGGATGAAGCGGGCAAACTGCGCACCGACGCCACCCTGGTTCCAAACCTGATGAAGGAACTGGAAACCGTCCGCGGAGAAACGACCCGCCTTTCCGAAGAGCTGGACAAGAACCGCAGCGAGAGCCAGCACCGCGCCCAGTTACTCAGCAACGAACATGACGAAACGAAGCGCCAGTTCGCCGCGCTCCAGGAGGAGGCGGGCAGGTTGCGCAGCGAAGCCGCGCTCGTCCCGAATTTGAAGAAGGAACTGGAACAGGCCCAGACCGAGACCACCCGGATCACCGGCGAAAGCGAGGCTTTGAAGGGCCAATTGCAGACCCTGCATGGGCTGCTCCAAAAAGCCGGGGAAGAAAAGCTGGCGGGCACCGACTCCTTCTCGAAGGAACGGGAAAGCCTCGCCGCCCGGGCAAAGGAGCAGAGCGGCCAGTTGGAACAGCAGATTGCAGCACTCAAGGCCGAATTGGAAACTGCGAAGCAGGCCACTTCCGAGGCGGTCAAACAGCACGAAAACGAACTGCTCCGCACCCGCGAAGAAAACGCCGCCTCGGCCAAGAGCCAGGAAAAGCAACTCATCGCGGAACGCGCCGAATTGCAGAGCAAACACGACACCCTGGCGGGCGAGCACGCCAAGCTCCAGTCCGCCCACGAAGGTCTGCAGGCCGAGTTGGAGAAGCTGAAGGAAAAGCTGGCCAGCCTCGAAAAGCCCGAGCCGACACCCGCGCCCAAGGAACCCGCGGTCACCGCGGTCGAAGCCACCGTCGAGAAAGTCGTCGAGACCACGCCGCAACCAGCGGCTCCAGTGGCCCCGCAAGTCTCCATCGAAGTGCCAGCTCCGGTCGTCCCGCTCTTCCGCCCGCCGCCTCCCCGCCCGATGGTAATCGCACCGCCGCCGGTGCGGACTGCTTAAACCTCACGCAGAGACGCGGAGGCGCAGAGACAGGCGATCTGCTGGCGAGCGTCGTTTGAACATCCTGTTCATCCGGTCTCGAAAAATTCACCGCTCCCACCCCAATCCTCCGGGTTGGAACGCACTTATCGGCGACGCTCCGCACCCCAGAAGCTGCCCCCGCCGCCCTTCCAAACCAGCGTTTGGCAAATCATTTTCAACGTGTTAAACAACGATCAATCTTCTTTTTTTACGGAGCATCACCTTGCGCTCCGTAACTTTTTCTCCCCCAAGCTGAGGACTTTGTGAAATTTTTCACAACTTCCGCTTGCCTTCAAAGGCCCTGCGCCACTAAGCTTCGTCGTAGATCAGCCTATTCCCTCAAATGGCTACGACCACCCACGAATATCAAGCGGCCGACACTCTGGCGAAGACGGCGCAAAGTCTGGAACAAATTGGCAGCACCACCGATTTGCTCGGTGAAAAATTGGTCCTGAACATGGGCCCCCAACATCCGGCAACGCACGGCGTGCTGCGCATTCTGCTGGAGCTGGATGGCGAGTTGATCACCAAGGCCATGCCCGACGTGGGCTACCTGCATCGCGGCGATGAAAAGATCGCCGAGAACATGCAGTACAACCAGTTCATCCCCTACACCGACCGGCTCGACTACCTCGCGCCGCTGGCGAACAACGTCGCCTACGCCCTCGCGGTCGAGAAACTGATGGGCTGGGAGCTGCCGCCGCGCGGCAAAGCGATCCGCGTGCTCTGCTGCGAACTCGCCCGCATCTCCGCGCATCTGCTGGGGCTCGGTGCTTTCGCGATGGATACCGGCGCGATGACCGTCTTCCTCTACACGTTTACGGAACGCGAAAAGATTTATAACCTCTGCGAACAGCTCACCGGCGCCCGCTTCACCACCAGCTACACCCGCATCGGCGGCCAGATTCGCGATCTTTCGGACACCTTCATCTCGATGCTGAAGACATTTCTCACCGGCTTCATTCCGGTGGTGAACGAAGTGGACGGCCTGCTCACGCGCAACCGCATCTTCGTGGAGCGGACCAAGGACGTTGCGGTCATTTCCAAGGAAATGGCGGTCAGCTATGGCCTCTCCGGCCCGAATCTGCGCGGCTCCGGCATTGAGCACGACCTGCGCAAGAAGGCCCCCTACCTCGATTACGAAAAATACGATTTCGACATCCCGGTCGGCTCGGTGGGCGACGCCTACGACCGCTATCTGGTGCGCCTGGAGGAGATGCGACAGAGCGTGCGCATCCTCTGGCAGGTGCTCGAAAAGCTGCCCGAGGGGCCGATCAATGTGGACAGCCCGAAAAACTTTCCACCACCGAAGACCCAGGTGCTGACGAAAATGGAGGAACTCATCCACCACTTCATCGTGCATACCGAAGGCATCAACGCTCCGCCCGGGGAAATTTATTTTGGCGCGGAAAACCCGAAGGGCGAGCTCGGCTTTTACATCAACAGCAAGGGCGGCGGCACCCCGCACCGGCTCAAGATTCGCGCCCCCTCGTTTGTGAATCTCAGTGTCCTGGAAGCCATCCTGCCCGGGCATACCATGGGCGATACCGTGGCCGTGCTTGGCTCGCTGGATTTCGTGATGGGAGAAAGCGATCGATGAAAGTGCGCTGCCTGTCTATCCTTGCTCCCCTGCTCCTGCTCGCCGCCTGCGGCAAGCAGGTGACCAATGCGAACCTGCACGAGGTGCAGCCGGACATGAGCACCAAGGAGGTGGAATCCATCCTTGGGCAGCCAGCCAAGGTGGAGCAGGACGTGGCGCTGAAGACCAAGGAAACCGTGAGCCTGCCCGTGACCAAGTATGTGTATGAGCAGAACGGCAAAACGGTGACGCTGACTTTTGTGGAAGACCATCTGGCCGAGGATGGCATCGACGGTGCCTTCGAACCAGAAGTGAAGCCGGAGACCAAACCGGAAATCAAGCAACCGAGTAAATGAGCCATGCAAATCCCCCACTCACTCGAATCCAAGGTCGCCGAGGCAATTTCCCATTACCCGGTGTCCAAGCGCAGCGCCACGCTCCCGCTGTTGCATCTTTTTCAAGAGCACTTCGGCTGGATTAGCGAAGATTCGATTCGCTGGATCGCCGAGCGGCTGGAGCTGCCGCCGATCAATGTGCTCGAGCTGGTCACCTTCTATCCCATGTTTCGCCGCGAACCGGCGGGCAAACGCCACATCCGCGTGTGCCGCACCCTTTCCTGCTCGCTGGCGGGCAGCTATGAGCTGAAGGAACGCGTCGACCGGGCGGCCGGCATCGATTTGCGCAAGTGGGAGGCGGAGAACCAGCATCACGCCAATCCCGAGCACGGCAATCCCATCGCAGTCAGCGCCGATGGCAATTACAGCATCGAGTTTGTGGAATGTCTCGCGAGCTGTGGCAGTGCACCGGTCGCGATGGTGGACGATCTGTTCAAGGAGAACATCAAGCTGGAAGAGGCGGCCGGGCTGCTGAACCTGGAAAAATCCGACGCGACCCTGCCCAAGGTTCTGCCACCGCATCCGAAGGAGAAGCGCATCGTCTTCCAGCATATCGACGAAGAAGGCTATACCAACGACATTGATTGCTACCTGCAACACGGTGGTTACGAGCAGTTGAAAAAGGCGATGGCCATGACGCCGGAGTCGATCGTGGATGAGGTGAAGAAATCCGGCCTGCGCGGGCGCGGGGGCGCGGGTTTTCCCTGCGGCGTGAAATGGGGCTTCATCAAGCGCGGCGGCCCGAAGCCGACCTACCTCATCTGCAACGCCGACGAATCGGAGCCCGGCACCTTCAAGGACCGCTACATCATTCACCAGGACCCGCACCAGCTCATCGAGGGCATGATTATCTCGTGCTTCGCGGTGGGGGCAAACCTGGCCTACATTTACATCCGCGGGGAATTCCCCGAAGGCGCGCAGATTTTGGAAAAGGCACTCGCCGAAGCCCGGGTGAAGGGGTTCCTGGGCAAGAACATCATGGGCACCGGATTCGACCTCGAGATCTATGTGCATCGCGGCGCCGGGGCCTACATTTGCGGCGAGGAAACGGGCCTGATCGAGTCGCTCGAAGGCAAGCGCGCCTATCCACGCATCAAGCCGCCCTATTTCCCGGCCGTGCTCGGGCTCTACATGTGCCCCACCATCGTCAACAACGTGGAAACGCTCTGCGATGTGAAGCACATCCTGGCAATGGGCGGTGGCGCAGAATATGCGAAGCTCGGCAAGCCCAACAACACCGGCACCCGCATCCTGTGCGTAAGCGGCGATGTGCAGAAGCCGGGTTACTACGAGATCGAGGTCGGCTCGCTCACCATGGGTGAACTGCTCAATGACGTCTGCGGCGGGATGAAACCCGGGCGCAAGCTGAAGGCGGTCATTCCCGGCGGTTCCTCGGCCAAGGTGCTGCGGGCGGGCGAACGCTATAAGATCAAGAGCAAGCAGGCCGACGGCTCCATGAGCGAAAACGAAATCGGCCTCGAAGACATTCCAATGGATTTCGACACCATGGCCGCCTGCGGTTCCATGGCTGGCTCCGGCGGGGTGATCGTGATGGATGACTCCCGCGACATGGTGGAGACGCTCAACAACATCAATCAATTTTACGCCCACGAATCCTGCGGCCAGTGCACCCCCTGCCGCGAAGGCGCGCAATGGATGCGCAAGATCACCGACCGCATCATCGCCGGCGGCGGCACCGAGGAGGACCCGAAGAAACTCGTCCACGTGGCGGACAACATTGCCGGTCGCACCATCTGCGCCTTCGGCGAAGCCTGCTCCTGGCCGACACAAAGCTTCGTTGCCAAATTCCCCGAGGAATTCGCCGCCAAATCCACGAAGCCCATCCCCCCGCCGATGCCACCCGAGTATACCCGCGAGGAGATCATCGAACACGAGAAGATCGAAGCCATCCCCGGCGCGAGAAACGGCGGAGTGATGGCCCCGGCCGCCACGAAATGATTGAAGCAGGAAGCCATGAATCCAGAAATTTTGCCTCAATCTGAAATGACTTCACAGGTCATTGGTTGCGCCATTGCGGTTCACCGCGAATTGGGACCTGGGTTTCTTGAAGCGGTCTATGAAGAAGCCTTGAGTATTGAATTCAGGAACCAGCAAATTGGCTTCGAGCGCCAAAAGCCCCTCTCTATTTTTTACCAAAACCATAAGGTTGGCGAACATCGTCTGGACTTTCTGGTCGAGGGTTCACTCATCGTGGAACTCAAAGCCGTGACCACATTTGAAGACATTCACTTCGCGGTCGTTCGCTCATATCTCAAAGCATCCAACCTCCAGGATGCCCTGCTGCTTAATTTCGCAGCAACCAAACTTGGTATCAAACGAATTGGCCGCGAGTTCTACGGTCAAAAATCCGCAATCGGCATCCATCTATAACCTTTCTGGCCTTCTGGCTTCCTGCTTAAAATGAATTCCGAATCGATCACCAAGCCAGCCGTCGAAATGCTCAACGTGCAGATCGACGGCGTGTGGATGCAATTTCCCAAAGGGACGCGCGCCATCGAGGCCTGCCGGCAGGCGGGCAGCGAAGTCCCGCATTACTGCTACCATCCGAAACTCTCGTCGCCCGGCAACTGCCGCATGTGTCTCATCGAAACCGGCACCCCCAAGATGACGCCCGACCGCCAGCCCGTGCTCGGCGCGGATGGCAAGCCCGAGCTCAACTGGTCTCCCCGCCCGATGATCTCCTGTGCGCTCGACATCAGCGAAGGCATGGGCATCCGCACCCACTCGAAGCTGGTGGAAGACTGCCGCAAGGGCGTGATGGAGTTCCTGCTCATCAATCATCCGCTCGACTGCCCGATTTGCGACCAGGCCGGTGAATGCAAGCTGCAGGAATACAGCGTCGATCACGGCAACGGGCGCTCCCATTTCCTCGAGCACAAAGTAAAGAAACCGAAGCACGTTGAAATCGGCCCGCGCGTGATGCTCGATGCCGAGCGCTGCATTCTCTGCACCCGCTGCATCCGTTTCATGAAAGAGGTGGCGAAGGACGATGTGATCGGCATCGTGGAACGCGGCACGTTCAATACGATTGCCTGCCATCCCGACCGCGCGCTCGACAGCAACTACTCGCTCAACACGGTGGACATCTGCCCGGTGGGCGCGCTGACCTCCACGGACTTGCGCTTCAAGATGCGCGTGTGGTTTTTGAAGGAAACCAAGAGCATCGACGTCAATTGCGGCACCGGCTCGAACATCCTCATCGGCAGCCGGGAGAACGTGGTCTATCGCATCACGCCGCGCGAGAACGAGGACGTGAACTCCTGCTGGCTGCCCGATTCGCACCGGCTCAATTTCAAATACATCAACAGCGACGCGCGTTTAACGACCCCGGAAATCCGCACCCACGGCAAGCTTGCGCCCGCCACCTGGGCCACCGCGATCCAGACCGCCGCGGAAGCTCTGCGCAAGCTGCGTGGCAGCCAGATCGCGATCATCGCCTCGGGCCGGATGACCAATGAGGAAATGTTCCTCGCCAAACGGCTGGCGAAAACGCTCGACACCACCGCCCTCGAAATCGTCCCCCGCACGGGTGAAGCCGATGGGATTCTCATCAGTGCCGATCGCAACCCGAACACCACCGGGGCCAGGCTGCTCGGTCTCACCGGGGAAACTCCCGGCGCGAAGCTGAAAGAAATCGCGAATGGCGTAACCTCCGGCGCCATCAAAGGGCTGGTCCTGCTCGGCGAAGATGCTGTCGCCTGCGGCATCGCGGAAGCGACGCTCTCCAGTCTCGAAGTGTTGGTCTCGATGGACATCCTGCCCAACGGCTCGATGCCCTGCTCGACCGTGATCCTCCCCTCTTCTTCGTTCGCCGAAAAGCGCGGCTCAATGATCAACCTCAAGGGACGCCTCCAGCGGCTCAACCAAGCCGTCACGCCACCCGGGCAGGCGCGGGATGATTGGGAAATCCTGCGTGACCTGATTCAAGCCCTCTCCGGCGGTAACGGCCTGTATATGATCGAGGACGTCTTCAAGCAAATGGCGGCGGAGATTCCCGAGCTGGCGGGCTTGAGCCTGAGCAAGATCGGCGATCTCGGCAAGCAACTCACCCTCACCCCCGCGGCGACTGTATGATCCAGAACTTCCTCTACTCGATCGACTGGTACACCATCATCGTCTCGCTGGCGAAGATCATCGGCATCCAGATCATCGTGCTTACGCTCGTGAGTTACACCGTCTATGCCGAGCGCCGCGTGAGTGCGCTGATGCAGGATCGACTGGGGCCGAATCGCGTGGGCATACCCTTCTCATTGCTAGGCTTAAAAAATGATTGGAACCCACTCTTTGGCGGTTTGGGGCAACCTATCGCCGATGCGCTAAAACTGTTTCTCAAAGAAGACTTCATGCCGGCGGGCGTGAACAAGCTCTACTACTGCATCGCGCCCGCACTGGGCATCACGGCGGTTTTCATCATGCTCGCCGCGATTCCCTTTGGGAGCACGCTTTGCGGTGAACCGATGGTGATTGCGAATCTGAACGTCGGGCCGCTCTTCGTCTTCGCCATTTCGTCACTGGGCGTTTATGGGATTGTCCTCGCCGGCTGGTCGGCCAATTCCAAATACCCCTTCCTCGGGGGTATTCGCTCCAGTTCCCAGATGATCAGCTACGAGCTGGCAATGGGGCTTTCGATCATTCCGATCATCATGATTTTCGGAAACCTCAATCTCCCGGAAATCGTGGAATACCAAGTTCAAAACGGCTGGCTGATCTTCCCGTTCACCGACGGCCATTTTTCCTTCTTAAAACTGCTGCTTTGGATTCCCTCGCTGATCTCGTTCATCATTTTCAGCGTCTCGCTCTTTGCGGAAACCAACCGCCTCCCCTTTGACCTTCCCGAGGCGGAAACGGAACTCGTTGCGGGTTATCATACCGAATACTCCTCAATGAAGTTCGCCCTGTTCTTCCTCGGCGAATATGCCGCGATGATTGCAGGCTCCGGGCTGGTGGTTACCCTCTTCCTCGGCGGCTGGCACCTGCCCTTCATCCCGGATGGTTCGCAGGGCTGGTTTTGGGGGCTGGTGAATATCGTCGTCTTCTTTGCCAAGGTCTCCGTCCTGCTGCTCATCTTCATCTGGATTCGCTGGACGCTGCCCCGTTTTCGTTATGACCAGTTGATGAAACTGGGCTGGATCTGGTTCTTCGAAATCGCTCTCGTGAACGTCTTTCTCACCGCTGGAATCCTTGCCTTCGTGCACTAAAGCCTATGCCTTACACCGTTCCTCGTCCCAAACTCACGCTGGCGGAGAAGTTGTACCTGCCCACGGTGGTCGCCGGCATGATGATCACCATCAACCACCTCAAGAACATGCTCCTCGGCCGCACCAAGGTGGTAATGCAATATCCCGAGGAAAAATGGGACGCCCACCTGCCCGAGCATTATCGCGGCGCGCCCACCCTGGTGATGGATGAGCACGGACGTGAGCGCTGCGTGGCCTGCCAGCTCTGCGAGTTCATCTGCCCGCCGCGGGCCATCACCATCAAGCCCGAGGAAATCCCCGCCGAGTCCAAATTCGCCAAGGTGGAAAAGCGCCCGAAGGAATTCGAGATCGATATGATCCGCTGCATCTACTGCGGCCTGTGCGAGGAGGTCTGCCCCGAGCAGGCCATCTTCCTGCGCAAGGATTACGCCATCACCGGCCTCACCCGGGCGGAGATGAAACACGACAAGGCCAAGCTTTACGAACTCGGCGGGGTCATGCCCGGCCTCGTTCACAAGTGGAACCCGGAGAAATAGGCCCTCCCTTTTAACGTCACCATGATTCTCGCCCTCTTCTGGATATTCGCCGCGCTGATGCTTGGCTTTGCGATTGCCGTCGTCGCCAATCGTGGCCCGGTGGCCAGCGCCCTCTGCCTCGTGATGTCGTTCCTGGGGCTCGCCGCGCTCTTCGTCATGCTCGATGCCTTCTTCATCGGCACCGTGCAAATCCTTGTCTATGCCGGCGCGGTGATGGTGCTCTTCCTCTTCATCATCATGCTCATGGACATGAAGGCGGAGAAACGGCGCAAGATCCGGCCGCTGGCCCTGCTCGGCAGCGTCGTCATCGTGCTCGCCTTCATCATACAACTGCGCTCCGTGCTCGATCAACTGCCCGCCGGCAACCAGCCTTTCACCCCGCTCTCCGGCCAGGTCGATGATGTGAAGGCGGTCGGCGCGGAACTCTTCACTCACTACACGCTGCCCTTCCAGGTGATCGGCACGCTCATCCTCGTCGCCTCCATCGGCGTGGTCGTGCTCAGCAAAAAGGAGCTGAAATAACATGCCTACCCTTAACGACTACCTCCTCGTCAGCGGCCTGCTTTTCGCCATCGGCTTCGCGGGCGTGATGATGCGGCGAAATATCATCATCATCTACATGTGCCTGGAGATGATGCTCAATGCGGCCAACCTCTCGCTGGTTGCCTTCTCCCGCCAGCACCTCGTCAACGGCATGCCGGATTACCGTGCGCACGTCCTCGTTTTCTTCATCATCACCGTCGCCGCCGCGGAAGTCGCGGTCGGCCTCGCCATCATCGTCGCGCTCTACCGCTCACGCGAAACCACCCACGTCGAGGACATCAACCGCCTGAAATTTTAAATGGTCCGCTAAAAACGCCAAATGACGCCAAAAAAACACGCCGCCGACCTTTTATACAAAGATGAATGCTATGGCATCATCGGGGCATGTTTTGCGGTTTATAAAGACAAGGGGTGTGGATTTTTGGAGTCGGTTTACCACGAATGTCTGCAAATTGAATTTGAGCACCAAAAAATTCCCGCAATTTCCAAGCCCACTCTCACACTGGAATACCGAGGAAAGGCGCTGGAGCAAAAATACCCCCCCGACTTTGTTTGTTTTCAAAAGGTTATCGTGGAACTCAAAGCGCTGAAGGAACTGACCAGCGAACATCGCGCTCAAGTTCTCAATTATTTGAAGGCGACCGGCTTCGAGTTGGGTCTGTTAGTGAATTTCGGCCATTTTCCCGGTCTCCAATACGAACGCATTGCGAAATCTCAAAATCGCTCACCCCAACCTGCCGAGGACATTTACCTATGATTCCTTTCGCGTCATTTCGCGTATTTAGCGGACAACTCTTATGAACCCCGTCTGGACTCTTCTCCTCGCGCCGCTGGTTAGTGCGGCGGTGATTTTACTGGTTACGAAGCGGCTGAAAAATCTCAGCGCGTATCTTTCGGTGGCGGCGGTGCTGGTGTCGCTGGTCTGCGCGGTGACTGTCTTCTTCTCGCCGAACTCCGGAGCCCAGGTTTCGTGGATCAATCTCGGCGGCGAATTTGTGATCCCAATCGGCTACACGATTGATGAATTGAGCAAGCTCATGCTCCTCGTCGTGACCGTCGTGGGTTCACTGGTGCACATCTACTCGCTCGGCTACATGGCCGACGATGAGGGCAAGTCGCGCTTCTTCGCCGGGTTGTCGCTCTTCATGTTCTCAATGCTCGGCATCGTCCTTGCGAACAATTTCGTGATGATGTTCATCTTCTGGGAACTCGTCGGTGTGAGCAGCTACATCCTCATCGGTCACTGGTATGACCGTGCCGCCCCACCCGCCGCGGCGAACAAGGCTTTCATTATGAACCGTCTCGGCGACTTCGGGTTCATGTTCGGCATTCTCATGGTGTGGCAGCACACCGGTTCCTTCATCTTCTCGGAAATCGCGACCAAACTCCCGGCACTGCAATCCTCGGGATTCCTCGTCGCGGGCGTGCTGCTCGTCTTCTGCGGTGCGGTCGGTAAATCCGCGCAATTCCCGCTCCATACGTGGTTGCCGGATGCGATGGAAGGCCCCACTCCCGTCTCGGCCCTCATCCATGCGGCAACGATGGTCGCCGCCGGCGTTTACATGCTGGCCCGCGTGGCGTTCCTCGTCCATGCCGCCCCGGCGGCCGCCGACGTCATCGCGTGGATCGGCACCATCACCATGATCATGGCCGCGCTCATGGCCACCCAACAGGACGACATCAAGCGCATCCTCGCCTACTCCACGCTCTCGCAGCTCGGCTACATGATTGCCGCCATCGGCGTGCTCAATGAAAAGGCGGCCATGTTCCACCTCTTCACCCATGCCGGGTTCAAGGCCCTGCTCTTCCTTGGCTCCGGCTCCGTCATCCTCGCCATGCACCATGAGCAGGACATCTGGAAAATGGGCGCGTTGAAGAACAAGATGCCGCTCACGTTCCTCACCTTCCTGATCGGCACCCTCGCCCTCACCGGCTGTCCCGGCCTGAGCGGCGCCTTCAGCAAGGAAATGATCCTCAGCGCGGCGAAGGAAGCACATCCCGGCATCTTCGTCATCGGGGTCATTACGGCGTTTCTTACTGCCTTCTACATGTTCCGTTTGTTCTTCGTGGTGTTCCTGGGCAAGCCGCTTTCCGACCATGCCAAGCATGCCCATGAATCCCCGCTGGTGATGACCGGCCCGCTCGTGCTGCTGGCCATCCCCTCCGTCTTCGCCGGATACCATTTCTTCATCAGCCACTTCTGGACCCTGCCCGCCGAAGAGCACACCGACTTCCTCGTGCTTGGTCTGGGAACCGGTGCCTTCATTTTGGGTTTGGGCTGCGCGGCGCTGCTTTACCGGGGAAGAACCTACGATCCGATCACCATCCCCCTCTTCGCCCGCAAATTCTACTTCGACGAACTCTACGCCTGGCTCGTCCGCGTCACCCACGATCTGCTGGCCACCATTTGCGGCTGGTTCGATAAATGGGTGCTCGATGTCGCCCTGGTTCGCGGGCTCGTCGCCGGCGGTGCGTGGGCCTCGGGATTTGCCATGCGCCTGGTACAGACCGGCAACCTCCAGGGCTACTCCCTCCTCTTCGGCGCCGGCGTCATCATCCTCATCTACTACGTGGTCTTGAAATGAGCATCCTCACCTTCATCATTCTTCTCCCCATCCTCACCGCCGCCGCCGTTTTGCTCGGAGCCCCCGCGCGCAAGACGTCCCTCCTCGGCTCGGCCATCACTTTGCTGCTCAGCGTCGTCGCGCTGCTGAGCTACAACCAGACTGCGGGCGGTTTCCAATTCCAGTCCTCCGCCGACATCGTGCCCGGCTGGGATTTGAAGTTCTACCTCGGCGCGGATGGATTAAGTCTCGTCCTGATCCTGCTTGCCACCCTCGTCACCCACGCGGCGGTGTGGGTCTCGCCGTTGAATGTGAAAAGCGAGAACGCCTTCTATGCCTGCGTGCTGTTCATCGCCGCGGGAGCCATCGGCGCCTTCGCCTCGCTCGATCTCTTTTTCTTCTACGCCTTCCACGAACTGGCGCTGATCCCCACCTTCCTGCTGATCGGCATCTGGGGCAGTGGTGACCGCTTTGCCGCGGCCTGGAACATCACCGTCTATCTGGCGCTCGGCAGCATCGTCCTGCTCGTCGGCATCATCGGCCTTTACCAGATGATGCCCGTGGGCGAACGCACCTTCGACATCGTGAAGCTCCAGCAGCTGGCCGCCACACATAAGCTCGATCTCACCAATGCCAACTGGGTCTATCTCTGCCTGCTTTTCGGGTTCGGCATCCTCATCTCGCTCTTCCCTTTTCACACCTGGGCCCCGCAAGCTTATGCCTCCGCGCCCACTCCCGCCGCCATGCTGCACTCGGGCGTGTTGAAAAAATTCGGTCTCTATGGCCTGCTGCGCATCGCGGTGCCGATTCTTCCCGAAGCCGCCCAGCACTGGATGAACCTGTTGCTCATCATGCTCGCCGGCAACGTCCTCTGGGTCGGCCTCGCCACGATCGCCCAGCGCAAGCTCGACTTCATGCTCGGCTACGCCAGTGTGATGCACGCGGGCTACATCTTCCTCGGCATCGCTACGCTGAACATCATCGGCTTCAACGGGGCCGCCCTCCTTATCTTCGCCCACGGCATCGCGGTGGCCGCGCTCTTCGCCATCTCCGGCAAGCTGCGCGAGCAGACCGGCACCCTCACTCTGAGCGAACTCGGCGGCATCGCGAAGACGGCGCCGTTCCTCGGCCTCGCCTTTGGCTTCGCAGGTTTTGCCGCGATCGGGCTGCCCGGCTTTGGCAACTTCGCCTCCGAGCTCATGATTTTCTTCGGCGCGTTCAAGAGCGGGAGCGGTTACGCGATGGGCGTTCCGCTCACCAATTTCCAGATCGTAACCGTTATCTCGCTCTGGGGCGCGGTGATTTCCGCCATTTTCATGCTGCGGGCCTACAGCGCGGTCTTCATGGGCGAGCCCAATCAGCGCTGGAGCCACGTTACCGACGCCAAGCCCGCCACGCGCTGGCCGGTCTTCATGCTGCTCGCCGTGCTCATGCTCGCCGGATTTTACCCGCAGTTTTTTCTCAACTTCATCCAACCCAGCATGAAGTCGCTGCTCGCCCTTTTCTAAGACCGACCCAACCATGATTCTTCCCATTTTCCTCGAAATCGCGGTCCTCATCATCGGGTGCTTCCTGCTGCTTTACGAATGCTTCGCGGCGGATGAGAAGAAATCCTTTGTTGCCTGGATGGGCATTGGCGGCCTGGCCGTGGTCCTCGGCCTCAGCTTCCTGCCGATGCAGACCAGCGGGCCGACTTACTTCTGGCATTTCTACGCGGCGGATGATGCAGCGATGTATTTCAAGCGCATCGCCCTACTCACCACCATCGTCGTGCTCATCATGTCCGTGGAATACCGGGACATCGTGAGCCAGTTCATCTACGGTGTCACCAAGCAGTCGGGTCTGGCCGAGTTTTATGCCCTGCCCGTGCTTACCTGTGCGGGCTTGATGTGGATGGCTTCGGCGGTGGATTTCGTGCTCATCTTCGTCTCGCTCGAACTGGTCACCATCTCCTTTTACATCCTCGTCAGCTACTTGCGGCGCAACCCCTCCTCGCTGGAGGCGGGCGTGAAATACCTGATCCTCGGCGCGCTCTCGACCGGCTTCCTTGTCTATGGGATCACGTGGATCTACGGCGTGACCGGTGAGACCGAGCTCAGCCACATCGCGGCCAAGCTCCCCAGCCTCGCCGGCCAGCAGGGCCCGCTTCTCTTCGGCTTCATCCTCGTTTTCATCGCCCTCGGCTTCAAGATTGCCGCCGTGCCGTTCCAGCTCTGGGTGCCCGACGTGTATCAAGGCGCGCCCACCCCGGTCACCGCCTATCTCTCGGTCGGCTCGAAATCCGCCGGGTTCATCGTGCTCGTCCGCGTGCTCGAGGTCTTTCTCAGCGCCCCCTACCTGCATGCAAAGATCATCGCCACGATCGCCATTCTCGCCGCGCTCACCCTCATCTACGGCAACCTCACCGCCCTGCCGCAGGAGAATTTCAAGCGTCTGCTCGCCTACTCCAGCATCGCCCACGCCGGTTACCTGCTCGTCGCCCTCGCCTGTCTCGGCGATGCCGGTTCCCAGCTCGCCATCAATTTCTACATCGCCGGCTACCTGCTCATGACGCTGCTCAGCTTCGTCATCCTCGCCGCCCTCGCCAGCCATTTACCCGGCGACGACATCAAGCACTTCAACGGCCTCAGCAAGCGCGCCCCCTCCCTCGCTTTTGGGATGTTGATCGCCATGCTCTCGCTCGCGGGCGTCCCGTTTACGGCGGGCTTCCTCGGCAAGTTCCTCATCTTCTCCACCGCGCTGGAGCACGGCCATTACGTGCTCGTCGGCATCAGCGTGCTCTGCGTGGCGAGCGGCTTTTACTATTACCTGAAAATCGTCCGTGCGATCTACTGGCAGGAACCCGCCGAAACGGGCATCATCCCCGTGCAACTGCCGATCCGCATCACCGTCACCGTGCTGGCTCTCGCGATTGTGGTCTTCGGCGTCTATCCGAAGCCGCTGATTTCCATGTTCCAGACGGCCACCGTCTCGGCCCTGAGCACGGCCAGCCGATAGTCCCTAGCGGCGCTTTTAGGAGATTTGCGCGAAATTCTGCTTTCGCCCTTCGCAGGCTATTCGTAGTGTCTGCCTCGAACGATGCAAAACTCCCTTGGCCAATTGTTGCTCTCCGGAGTTCCGGGACCGGAACTGGACTCTGCAACGGCGCGCATTTTCCGGCAGATTCAGCCGGGCGGCTTCATCCTCTTTGGACGTAACATCAAGTCCCCCGCCCAATTGCGGAAGCTGATTGACGATCTCCGCGATCTTTCCAAAACCGAGCCGATCATCACCATCGACCAGGAAGGCGGTCGCGTCTCCCGCCTCAAGCTGGTGGGCAACGAACCGCCCAACGCCCAGCAACTCCGCGACCGGGACGACGTGGAGCTGATCCGCCGCCATGGTAAAATCACCGGTGAGCTCCTGCGCATCTTCGGCTTCAATCTCGACCTCTGCCCCGTGCTCGACATCTCGTTCGACGACGAGGCGGATAACTCCCTGCGCGGTCGTTGCTACGGGAAGGACGTGGCCCAAGTCATTCGCAACGCCGAAGCCTTCCGCGAAACCTTGCGCGCCGAAGGCATCCTCACCTGTGGCAAACATTTTCCCGGCTACTCCCGCGCGGAGATTGATGCCCATCACGAACTGCCCAAGATCACGCTCAGCCGCGAGGAACTGGAAGAGCACGAGCTCGCCGTCTTCCGTGCCTTTGCAGATCGCGTGGACAGCATGATGATCGGGCACGCTTTCTATCCGTCGCTCGACGACACTGGCACACCGAGCTCCCTCTCCCACCCCGTCATCGCCGGGCTGCTGCGCCATGAATTGAAATTCCGCGGCCTCATCATGACCGACGACCTCGACATGGGTGCGATCCTCAACCACTACGGCCTCGAGGAAACCATCCGCCTCGCGATCACCGCCGGGAACGATCTGGCGATGATCTGCCACCGCATCGAGACCGTCGCCGAAGCGGCCAAGGTGCTCGACCAGCTCCCGCGCGCAGAACTGGATCGCGCGGTCGAAAAGGTCGCCGCCTTCAAAACCCAGCTCGTGCCGCCGGATAAATTCTCCGTCGAGGAATTCCAGCGCCGCGACGCGCAAGTCTTCCAACTGCGCGTGGATACCCTCGGCGAAGAACTCGCCGCCCAGCGCAGCCCCGAAGACGGCAAACGCTCACCCGTGGAAATTTACTAAACAACCTATGCTCGAAGCCATTGAACAACTGCTCGTCCTGCAAAACCGCGACCAAAAACTCCGCGACCTGCGACATGGTTTGAAGATGGTGCCCGTCGAACGTGCGGACTTTGAAAAGCGCATCGCCACGCTGAACGCCCAGTTCGAGCAGGCGAAGCAGCGCGCGAAGGAAATCGAAGTCGAAAAGAAGGGCCTCGAACTCAACGCCCAGGCCAAGCGCGACAGCATCGGCAAATTCAAGACCCAGCAATTCCAGACCCGCAAGAACGAGGAATTCCAGGCCCTCGGCAACGAAATCAAACGCTACGAAAAAGACATCCAGACCATCGAAGACCGCGAGCTGGAGCTGATGGAAGAGGCGGAGAAAGTAAAGGTCACCGTGAACGCCGCCGAGCAGGAATACAAGACGGCCAAGGCTATCGTGGACAAGCAAATGGTGGATCTCGACGCCCGCACCATTGCCATCGAGGCCAGCATCAAGGACATCGAAGCCGAGCGCGCGCAGCTCAGCACCAGCGTGGATGAAGACCTCCTCTTCCGCTACGACCGTCTCTTCAAGAGCAAGGGCGACGCCGCCGTGGTCGCGCTGGAGCACGACGTCTGCATGGGCTGCCACATGAAGCTTACCACGCAAACCTCGGTGCGCGTCAAAGGTGCCCGCGACATTGTGAACTGCGAGCAGTGCGGTCGTCTCCTCTACTGGGCGGATTAGAGCATTGCTCGAAATCAGTTTCCGAACGGACGGATCGTCAAAGGGATCGCGTCCGAGGACTGAAAGGTTTTCCGAGAGTACCAGCATCCGTCCGCGAAGGGCACTCGGGACTTCTCGTGTGCGAGAACGCAGAGCGCGGCTGGCCAACCCTTGCGCAGGGTCCGTGGATTCGTATTTCCAACCTCTTTGAGAGATTCAATGCCAATAAAAAAGGGCCGCTGGTGAGCGGCCCTTTTGGGAAAATATATTCGGGAGTGCTTGGAAGTCCCGTGCGGTTCGGCGTCAACCTTAGGGGTTGAAGCGGAACTTCACCTTGCCACGCTTCGCAGTGGCTTTGGCCTTGCGGCGCGACTTCTGCGTCGGTGTTTCGAAAGCACGCAGGCGGCGCACTTCTTCCATGATCCCTTCGGAATCAAGCTTGTTCTTCAGGCGCTTGAGCGCGCGATCGATTGGTTCGCCCTTACGGACAACTACTTCTGGCATTGTAATTCAACCCCCTTTCAAAGCGGTATGCTGCTTGGTTTTAAAATTTGGTGAGGGGTAGAATAAAAGGCCGCCGCCATCCCGTCAACCGCGACTTTCGCCGATTTCCGAAAAATCCCCGCAGAAGGGGTTTTAACCACCAAGGTCGGAGGGGAGGTTTTATCCACAGATTCACACAGATTTAGCGCTCGATTGGCCCCAGCCAATCTGGGGATAACCGTTTTACTCTTTGCCCAAGGTAATTTGGCGCGAAATTTTATCCCGGATCGTCCGATAACTGGGGTTGTGAACCTTTTCCAGCCATTGGCGGGCCGCCGCCTGATCGCCTTCCTTCAAGGAGACGCGCGCAAGATTGATGCGCGCAAAGTCCTTGTCAGGAGCGATTTGCAGGACATGAAGCCATGCTTTCCCGGCCGCCGACCAGTCGGGTTTCCCGCTCTGGGGAATGCCGTAAAAGGTCTCGGCGTAAGAACGGGCATACTCCAGGTTGAGCGGTTCCAGCGTGGACGCCTTGGCAAAATGGCGCATCGCCTCCTGGATCGAGTCTTTTTCACTGGTCCCGAGCTGTTTTCGAAAGAGAAAAAGCAGGTTGGCGAGGCTGAAGTGGTAGAGCGCGTTTTTGGGCTCAAGGATCACGGCGTCCCGGTAATTGGTGAAAGCCCCCTGGATATCCCCCATTTGCAGGTCGCATTCGCCCAGCGAGTGCGCCACCCGGCTGTTGGCGGGCTCCAGCTTGCGCGCCGCTTGAAATTCCCCCTGAGCCTCTTGAAGACGCCCGGCATCCGCCAGGAAAGCCGCATAGGCTTCGTGAAACTGGGGTTCACGAGGATTTTGACCAATCAACCGCTGATAATCCGCCTCGGAGGGCGTTTCCGTGGGGCTGGGAGTGGCCTTCACCAGGTTTTCGGCCGCACTTTCAGCCCGACCTTCCCGCAAACTCCCTAGAAATGCCAATATTCCTAATGACACCACGAAGATTTGACGCCACCGGGGGGCATGCCTACGTTGAGGCCAAACTAAACCGTAATTTAATCCCATTTAATCTTAGCACGAACTTCAACGCCTGATTCCTCTCTGCCAATAAGAATTTCCGCCAAATTTAACCCTGACCATGCAAAAAATCGGATTCGCAGAAGCCCTTGACCTCATCGTTACCAATGACCAGCGCTACCATCGGGAAGCTTATATCTTCCTGCGGGATGCGCTCGATTTTACGATGAAAATCAAGAAAAAGCAGAAGGAAGAAGCGACGCGGCATGTAAGCGGGCAGGAATTACTGGAAGGCATCCGCCAGTTTGCGTTGAAAGAATATGGCCCCATGACGGTCACCGTTTTCGATTATTGGGGTGTGAAGAAGACCGACGATTTTGGCAGCATGGTGTTTAACCTGATCGAAGCCGGAATCTTTGGTAAAACAGACCGGGATAAACTGGATGACTTTCAAAACGGCTACGATTTTCACCCTACGTTCGTGCTGCCTTTTCGGCCCGAGCGGAAAATTAAACCGCCAGTGAAGCATCTCGACCCGGCACCGGAAAAAACCCGCTGAACCGGAAAAGATGACTCCGAGAATCGCTTCTACCAACAAAACAACCGCTCCCGAAACCCACTCCGCCATCCAGGTGCCGCAAGCAAATGCCCGGCTCTGGACGCTGCCGAATGGGCTCACCATTATTGTTCAGGAGGATCATAGCGCGCCGGTGGCAAGCGTCCAGGCCTGGTGCATGACGGGCAGCATCCACGAAGACCGCTGGCTCGGAGCCGGCCTCTCCCACCTGCTGGAGCACCTGCTTTTCAAGGGCACGGAAAAGCGCAGCGGACAGGAAATCGCGCAGCATGTGCAAAACGTGGGCGGCTACATCAATGCCTACACGTCTTTTGACCGCACGGTTTACTGGATCGACATCCCGTCCAAGGGCGTTGACTCGGCGCTGGATATTCTCGCGGATGCGGTGATGAACTCGACGCTGCCGGAGGAGGAGTTTGAGAAGGAACGCGAGGTGATCCGCCGCGAGTTCGCGATGAACTACGACGACCCGGACCGCATCAGCAATCTCGAGCTTTTCGAGGGAGCCTACACCACGCATCCCTATCGCATGCCGGTGATCGGCTACATGGATGTCTTCAACGCACTGACCCGCCAGGACGTGCTTGATTACTACCACTCGCGCTACGTGCCGAACAATATATTCTTCGTCGTGGTCGGCGATGTGGATCCGGAGAAGATCCACGAACAACTGGCCGCATTTTTTGAGGAACACCCGCGGTCTCCGCTGCCCCCGCTCTATCTGCCGGAAGAGCCGCTGCAAATGGGCCGCCGCGAGGTGCACAAGGAATTTGAGACCGAGCTCACCCGGCTGCACCTGGCCTGGCACATCCCCGGCATCACGCACCCCGATGTTCCCGCGCTGGATATTCTCGCGGCCATTCTTGGCGATGGACGCAGTTCCCGATTTTACCGCGAACTTCGAGAAAAGCAGGCGCTGACGCACTCGGTAAGCGCCTATTCCTATACCCCGCAACACCCCGGTCTTTTCGGTGTGGAGGCGGTGCTCGATCCGGAGAAACGCCATGCGGTGACCGATGCCGTGCTTGCGATGATCGAGGAGATCAAGCAGCAGGGCGTCACCTTCGAAGAACTCGCCAAAGCCAAGAAGCAATACCTCGCCAACCACATCAACCACCTCGCCACCATGCGCGGCAAGGCTTCCGATCTGGGCTCGAACTGGCTGATTACCCGCAACCTCGATTTCTCCAAGGTCCACATGGAGGCCCTGCAAAAGGTCACGAGCGCCGACGTTCAACGCGTGGCCGCCACCTGGTTGCAGGCACAGAATCTCACCATCACCTCGCTCAACCCCACCGGCACCCTTGCGGCGGAAGCCACCGCGCAGAAACCACTCCAAGCCGGGCCGATCCAGAAATTCACGCTCAGCAACGGGCTCACCCTGCTCGTCCGCGAAGACCCGCGGCTCCCGCTGGTCTCGATGGTCACCGCCTTCAAGGCCGGCCTGCTCGCCGAGACGAAGGAAACGAATGGCGTTACCGCTCTCTGCGCCCGGGTGATGCTCAAAGGCACCACCACCCGCACCGCCGAGCAGATCGCCGAGGAAATCGAATCCAACGGCGGCCACATCAGCAGTGACGCCGGTAATAACAGCATCAGCTTCGCCGTGAAGGTGATGCAACCCGACCTGCGCCTGGGGCTGTCCATTCTTGCCGATGTCGTCCAAAACCCGGCCTTCGCCGAGGCCAATATCGCCCGCGAAAAAGAAGCGATCCTCGCCGCGATCAAATCCGAGGAAGAGGAGGTCACCGTGGTGGCCCGCCATCTCCTGCGCGAGAACCTGTTTGGCAGCCATCCCTATGGGCTGCGCGGTCACGGTACGGTCGAGTCGGTCAATGGTCTTACTGCCGATCATTTGCGTGCCTTCCATCGAAAATATCTCTGCGCCAAAAACAACGTGCTCGCCGTGTATGGCAATGTGAAAGCCAGCGAAGTGCTGGAGCTGGTGGAAGCACAATTCGCCGGCATGAATCCCGGCCAGGCCGAGCTGACTCATGTGCCTTCCGCCCCGGCCCTGTCGGAGGCGCGCACCGTGGAACTACAAAAGGACAAGGCCCAGGCCATCCTGATGGTGGGCTATCACGGCGTGGATTTATTCAGCCCCGACCGTGCGGTGCTGGAGTTGATTGATGAAGCGTGCAGCGATCTTGCCTCCCGCTTTTTCATCCGTATTCGCGAGGAAATGGGGCTCGCCTATTTCGTCGGCACCAGCCAGATGACGGGGCTGGCTCAAGGCCCCTTTGTCTTCTATCTCGGCACCTCGCCCGAGCGCGCGGAGGAAGTCAAAGCCGCGCTACTGGATGAAATTCGTTATCTCGCCGAAAACGGAATTACCGAAGCCGAGCTCTCCCGATCCAAGGAGAAATACCTCGGCCAGGAAGAGATTCGCAATCAAAGTGAAGACGCCTTCGCCTTCGTGACCGCCCTGGATGAACTCTACGGCCTCGGCTACAACCACTACGAGAAAATGAAAGCGGAAATCAGCGCCATCACCGTCGAGGATACCAGGCGCGTGGCGCAGAAGTATTTCCGGGACCAGGCGAGCATTCTGGCCGTGGTGAAACCCTGATTCAATTTAGCAATTAGGAAGAAACATTTAGGAAGTCGTCGAAGTGCGCTTGCGCGTTTAAAGAAAAACGCGAAGCGCAAATCCAACCCTTCCTCCATGCTAAATGTTCCTTCCTAAATTCCTTCAGTTTCCCCACTTGTCCTGGATCGCCTTCACCAGCCCCGGGATGTCGTAGCTCTTTGCTTCCACGTCCACCTTCAATCCGTGCTCGCGCATGGTCTTGGAAGTGATCGGGCCGATGCTGGCAAACTTCACGGTTGGTGGGAGCGGGAGCTTGAGGGCGAGGAAGTTTTCCACGGTCGATGAACTGGTGAAGGTAATGATATCCGCGCCGTTTTCGCGGAAGTCGGCAGCGGCACCGACGACATCGTCCGTCTCGGGAACCGTGCGATAGGCGAAAGCCTCGTCCACGATGGCCCCACGCTTGGTGAGCTCGCGGGCGAGCACCTCGCGGGTAACCGTGGCCCGCACGATGAGCAGCTTGAGATTATCGACGGAACCTTCCTTCTCAAATTCCTTGATGATTCCCTCGGCGACAAAGTCCTCCGGTTGCAAGTCCACCTTGAGCCGGTAGCGCTTCACGGCGGCAGCCGTGGCCGGTCCGATCGCCGCGATGCGAACGCCGCCGATTTCACGGGCGTCGTCGTAGATGCGGAAGAACATGTTGAAGAACGCCTCCACGCCATTCGGGCTGGTGAAGACGAGCCATTCGTAGGTGTGGGCGTCGCGCACCAACTCGGCAAATTCACGGAGATTTTCCGGGGGCTCGATGCGGATGGTGGGCAGCTCCAATACATCGGCACCCAGCTCGGACAACCGCGCGCTCAGCGCCCCAGCCTGCTTGCGCGTGCGGGTGACCACGACGCGCTTGCCAAAGAGCGGACGTTTCTCGAACCAGTTCAACGAATCGCGCAGCTTCACGACCTCGCCAAACACCGCCACCGCCGGCGCTTTGAACTGCGCCTCGGCAACTACCCGGGCAATCGTCTTTACCGTTCCACGCACGGTTTGTTGACGACCCGTCGTGCCCCAGCGAACGAGCGCCACCGGGGTTTCAGCTGGCATACCGTTGACGATCAATTCCTTGGTGATCTCATCGATCCGCTCCACGCCCATCAGCATCACCTTGGTCCCCGGCTGGGTGGCCAGCTTCGCGTAATCGAGGGTACTCCCGGGCTTGGTGGGATCTTCGTGGCCGGTAAAAATGGTGAGCTGCGCATTATGGTCGCGATGGGTGACCGGAATGCCGGCATAGGCGGGCGCGCTGAGCGCGGAAGTAACCCCGGGGACAATCTCGAAAGGCAGCTTTGCCGCCGCCAGCGCCTCGGCTTCCTCCCCTCCCCGGCCAAACAGAAAGGGGTCACCACCTTTGAGCCGCACGACGATTTTGCCCGCCTTCACCTTCTCCACGAGCAGAGCGTTGATCTCCGGCTGCGCCATCGTGTGGGCGCCGGCCTTCTTGCCCACGTAAATGCGTTCGGCATCGTCTTTCGCCCAGCGGAGCATCTGGGGATTGCACAGGTAATCGTACACGATCACCTCCGCCCGCTCGATGCACTCGCGCGTGCGAAGTGTGACCAGACCTAGATCGCCGGGGCCGGCTCCCGCGAGATAACAAATGCCGGTTGCTTTGGAACTCATCGCCCCACTATAGCCAATCTCCGGGGAGCGCAGCAAAAAAATGCGGGACGGCAAATCATGCACGCACCCGGGGGATGGAAAACGATCTGTAGGTAGAACTGTCGCACAAGAATCTAAACGAAAGGTTTAAATATGTTACACTACGCCGTTGTCTTCCTTATCATCGCGATCATCGCGGGCGTGCTTGGCTTTATCGGCATTGCCGGTGTGGCCGCCAGCATCGCCAAAGTCCTCTTCCTCGTCTTCCTGGTTCTATTTGTGATCTCACTCATCTCGGGCCGCAGCCCGCGAGTATGACGCTGCAAAACTGAATTTTGGTTTGGTGATTGGTCAAAGGGGCGCGCGTTTTCTACGCGCGCCTTTTTTTGCATTCAATCCTTTGTAGAAAAATCGAAAGAAGACCAAAGCTGCAGTGGCTTATTGTGCGTGCAGTCGCCATGTCCACCGGTAGGAAAATGAACCACTGGAACCGGGCTTCATCTTAAACTTCGATTTGATCCAGTTGACCGTTCTCGAATCAAGGTAGGAAATGCCGGTGCTCGAACCTATATCGACCCCTATAATGACCCCATTTTCATAATGGATTACGAAGGTTCCAGTCCCTTGATATCTGCGCTCAATGGCGAGATGATCATAGCCGGGGTCGGGTGCAAAAATGAGATCGCTACGACTTCCGCCCTTACCTCCTGCTTTACCCGTTGCGATGCCTTTGGGACCTGCTTTTGCATTAGGGTTATTATTGGTGGTATTGCTCGCCTGCTGCTGCGCAGCGGGCTTGGCCGGCTTCGAATTTTTCACCGGCTTCGCGGTCGTTTTCACCACCGGATGAGGTGTGGGTGTCGGTTGCGGTTTGGGCGTGGGAGTCGGAGTGGGCTCCGGCTTCTCGAAATCGGGGGTCGCTTGTGGAGTGGGCTCGGGAGTCGGGGGTGGAGTCGGCTCCGGGGTGGGTTGCGGCGTTTCTTCCGGCGTGGGCTGTGGAGTGGGGGCCGGCGTGGGCGAGGCCCCGGCATCGGGCTCGCCGAGCGGTGGTTTGTCGAGGGCATCCACGGGAGCCAGGTCCACCTCCATCACCGGCGGCAGTTCCGGCGGATGGATCAAAGCCGAAAGCGCGACTCCCGCGCTGAATAACAGCAGCGAAATCAACACAAACACCCATAATGGGCGCTCTGGCTCAACCGGATATTGATTGGGACCTGCCACGGATTGCGGTGCGGTAAATGGATTAAGGCTTGGGTGGCGCAGGCGGAGCGGGCGGGGCTGGAGCCGTCGGCGGCGCAGGCGCAACCGGCGCGGCAGCAGGGGCCGGGGAAGAGGAAGTCGTGGGGGTGGTAACACTCACGCTCTTGATCTCAAAGGCCACTTTGCTCACCCCGGCTTCCTTGATTTTGTCGAGGACATCCATCACCTCGCCATGGAGCGAATCCTTGTCGGCGCGAATGTAAACGCGGGACTCAGGATCGGCCAGCACCCGGGCTTTAACCCGCTCGTAGAGTTGATCGAGGCTCACCTGATCCTTCTCGAAATAGATGTTCGTCGGCGCCGCGCCCGGAGCGTCCGTGCTCTGCGTGACGGTGACACTGATGAAATCGGACTTCTGCACCGGCTCGGCTTGCGTGGCCGTCGGGAGATTTACTTTCACCCCGCGCATCTGGATCATTTTCAAGCTCACGATCATGAAGCACGCGAGCAGGAAAAACATGATGTCGATGAGCGGGATGATCTCGATCCGCGCCTTCTTTTCCTCGATGGGCGAATGGATCTTCACGCGGCACGCTCCCCCTGCTTGCGCTGCTTCTCCAGCATGAGTTCGAGGTTGGTCGCATTGGACTCCAGCTCGAACCGAAGGCGGGACACCCGGCGGTTGAAGTAGTTGAACGGCACCAGACAGAAAATGGCGATGCACAAGCCGCAGGCGGTCGCGATCAGGGCCTCCGAAATTCCCGCGCCCACTTTTTGCGCGGCCAGTTCATCATTTCCCAAGGTATGGAAGGCGCCCATGATGCCGGTCACCGTTCCCAGCAGACCAAGCAGCGGGGCGAGTGTAATGAGGGTATCGAGCACGCTGAGCAAATTGCCCGCCCGCTCCAGTTCAATGCCCGCGCCGACCTGCAACGCCCCTTGCAACGAAACATGGTGATGATTGAGGCCATGCCAGAGCATGCGAATGACTGGGTCCCGCGATTCCTTGCCGAGGCTGGAAGCGGTGGCGATGTCCCCCTCCTCCACTTTGGTCAGGATTTTTTCGAGGAGAACGGGGTCCCTCCGTTTTCGCAGGATCGTCCACCAGACGATGCGCTCCAGCACCACGCCCACGGCGATGATGGCGACAATCAAAATCGGCCACATGATCGGCCCGCCATGGTTGAAAAAATCAATTACGATATTTGCTAGCATAGTTCTCTTGTGTCTCAGTGTTAAACGCCCTGCCATCTGGCTGGGTGCGGCTTCAGACCGGATGGAGGTGCCGCTGGGAACGACTTCGCGGCCGCTATCCCATCTGGTATCTCCGGCGACTGACCGGTGGTCTGAAAAACTCGCAATACCATCCCCTTGTAAAAATCCCTGTGACTAATGAAGCGATTTAAGGGCAAATTTCAATCAGGAAAACGCAGCCCGCCCAAAAAAACGGTTGGCACAATCCTGCAATCAGCCAATTTTCCCTCGTGAATACCACCACCGGACCAGCCAATGAAACTCTCTCCGAAGCCTATCGGCAGCGATTCGGCGGGCTCGGACGGTTGTTTGGCACCGGGGCCATGGCCCGCCTGCAGGCGGCGCACGTGGCCGTCATCGGGGTGGGCGGCGTCGGCTCCTGGACGGTGGAAGCGCTGGCACGCTCCGGCATCGGGCGGATCACGATGGTGGACCTGGACGACGTGTGTATCACAAACGTAAACCGCCAGCTTCCCGCCGTGGAAGGCCAGATCGGGCGGCCCAAGATCGCCGTGCTGGGAGACCGGGTGAAAAGCATCAACCCCGAATGCGAGGTGCACGAGATCGCGGAATTTTTTACGGAGGAGAATGCCGATCGGTTGCTCAGCACGCCTTACGACCTCGTAGTGGATGCCATTGATCGAGTCTCGCTCAAGGCACTGCTCATCGCCGAATGTCGCCAACGCGGGCGGCGCGTAATCAGCGTAGGTGGCGCGGGCGGCAAGCGCGATACCAGCGCGATTCGCGTGGCCGATCTCGCCGATTCCACGCAGGACGATCTGCTGCGGTTCGTCCGCAAAAAACTGCGATCCGACCATGGTTTTTCGCGGGTGGAAAAGGAACCTTTTGGAGTGTGCTGCGTATTTTCCACGGAGCGCCCCCATTATCCATGGCCGGACGGAACGGTGCGGCGGGAGAAACCAACGGAGTGCAATCTCAAGCTCGACTGCGCGAGCGGCTATGGGACGGCGTCGTTTGTGACCGGGGCCTTCGGCCTGGCAGCGGCGGGTGAAGTGGTGCGTGTGCTGGCCGCCGGGTAAGGCAATTTCACCACGAAGATAACGTGGTTAATCTTTATTTCGCCTGGACTTGCGGGGCTTGGGGATGACTCCCAGGCGAGGGTCGCGTTTTTGTGCGAGCTTGACCAGGCGGGTGGCGTCGCGCTCGAAGGTGGCGACGCTTTCGGGGAGATAGAGCCATTTCGGAAGCACCGGATGCGGCGCGAGCGACGGAAACTCGGCGCACAATGACTCATGGTGCGCGCGATCCGTGCAAACCAGCACACCCCGCCAGGGCTCTTCCTCACGAACGACGAAGCAAAACAGGATGCGCCCTTCCAGATAAGCCGCCTTGGAGCCGAACATGGGGCGCAGGACAAATGACGCCTCCATTTCCAAGGGCTCCCACAGCCACGCAAAAGGATGCGCGGCCTCAATCCGAACGTCGATGAGTTCCGAAACACGGCGGGGCTTTTTACCGCATGATTTCATGGCTCGTCGCGACGATTACTGGAACGGATACCCCGGGTAAGGAAAGCAGCCGCAAAGAAAAACGTGCCCCACGAGGCGAGATGAAAAGCCGGCAGATAGCCCAGGCCATCCACGGCGTAGCAGATCATGGCCAGGACGAGGCAGACGTTGGAGTAGGAAATCATCATGGATGTCTAAATCAATGACCGGATAAACAAGATGAACAGGATGGGTGAGGAATATCCATGCAAAAAAAGAGCGCCATTCAGCATGGCGCTCTTTTGCAATTTTTATGGAATGAACTCCTCGTTCAAGCGAGGGCAGCGAGCTTGGAAAGCAGCTCGGCCTTGCCCTTGAGCCCGACCACCTGATCGGCCACCTGGCCGTTCTTGAAGAAGAGCAGCGTCGGGATCGAGCTGATGCGGAACTGCGAGGCGAGCCCGCTATTCTGGTCCACATCCACCTTGCCGACCTTCACCGCACCGACTTTTTCCTTTGCGATTTCGTCGAGGATCGGGGCGATCATTTTGCAAGGCCCACACCAGGGCGCCCAGAAATCAAGAAGAACGGGGACGCTGGAGGAAACAACCTCCTCCTGGAAATTGGAATCAGTGACGGTAACGACGTTGGAATCAGCCATGGTGCGTAAGTTGAGGTTTAGGAATTAAAAGCGAGGAAATTGGTCGCCACGGAAGCAAGCGCAGCTACGACGGCCACAATGCTAAGAATGGTGACCAGACCGTCCGCTTCTTCTTCGTTGGCCGCCGGAGCGATCACGGTCGAAGTGCGGATGGCCGGAGCGGGAGCATGCGTGACGGGCTGCGTCTGCTGCAGCTTGACCGTGGCCTGCGGCAGAGGCTTGCCGGGGGCGGGAACGGAGATGCGCGAAGTTTCCTTCTTGGGCGTGGCGGCCTTCATGCTCATCGGCGCTGATTGTCCCACGGGCGTGGGCTTGGGCGTCATGCCGGGAGGCGGGGCGACCGGAGCCGCAGGAGCGGCCGGGGTCGCAGCACCGGGCGGCGGCGGGAGCACGGGCGTCGGAGCCGAGGCACCGGGAACCGCAGGCTTCGCGGGAAGCGTGGGCTTCACGCCAAGGCCGGGAGCCTTGGGCGCCATCGGTGCACCAGGGGCGCCTGGAGGCTTGGGAGCCGTGGGCAGACCGCCCGGAGGCTTGGCCCCCGCAGACGGAGGAATGAAAGGCTTGGGTGCGCCCGGAGCGCCAGGAGCAGCGGGCTTGGGAAGACCGGCGGCCACACCCGGCAGCAAAGGCGCAATGCGGGTGGATTCCTTCTTTGGCGAAGCCGGAACATCAATCCGGGAAGTCGCGCCCTTGTCCGAAGCTTCGGCCGGGAGATCAATTTTCATCGTCGCCCCTTTGCCAGCTTCGCTTTCCGATTGACCGGGAAGATTGATCTTCATGGTCTCGCCCTTCTGGTCGATGCGCATGGTTTCACGCTTGGCCACCGGGGAATCACCGGGCTTGGGCGGAAGGGTGATGCGGACGGTTTCTTTCTTGGGCGTCGGGAGCTGGCCGCTCTGAGGGTCTTGATCGGACATATTCTAGGTTTGGGTGGGTGACTTCGGATTTATTCCAGAGATTTGCAATATTCTATCGTTCTTCAATCGGCACAACTTTTTTTCCAACCGGATGGCCGGTATATTCACTGAGCGGACGGTAGAGGCGGTTGTCGGCCAGCTGTTCGAGCACGTGAGCCGTCCAGCCCGCAGTCCGGGAGATGGCAAAGATCGGCGTAAACAGATCGGTCGGGATGCCCAGGGAGTAGTAAACGGTCGCGGAGTAGAAATCCACGTTGGCATTGAGGCCCTTGCGTTCCCGCATGATCTGCGCAATCCGCTCGGACATGCGAATCCACTTCGGCTCGCCGAGCTGGTTGGAAAGCTTGATCGCCATCTCGCGCAGATGCGGTGCACGGGGGTCGAGCACCTTGTAAACGCGGTGGCCGATGCCCATGATCTTTTTCTTTTGCGCAAGCTGTTCCTCGACCCAGGCGTCCACCTTGTCCTCGCTGCCGATTTCCTCGAGCATGAGGATTACGCCCTCGTTCGCCCCGCCGTGCAGCGGCCCCTTGAGGGTGCCGATGGCGGAAGTGATGGCGGAATACATGTCGCTGAGCGTGGCAATGGTCACGCGGGCGCTGAAGGTGGAGGCATTCATGCCGTGGTCGGCATGCAGCACGTAGGCCACGTCGAGCGTTTTCGCCGCTTCCTCAGTGGGTTCCTCCCCATTCATCAGGTAGAGGAAATGGGCGGCCTCACCGAGGTCCATCCGCACGGGCGGCAGGGATTTGCCCTGACGCGCGCGGTGATAGTAAGCGGCGATCACCCCGATCTTGGCCGTGATGTGCTTCGCGCGGATGCGGTCCCGGTCAAGGTTGACGTCCTCTTCCAGATCGGAGTCGTAAAGCCCCAGCATGGAGACCGCCGTGCGAATGACATCCATCGGCGCGGCGTTCTTCGGCGCATGGGTGATGAAATCAATCACGCCCTGCGGAAGCTCGCGGCGACTGCGGAGGTTGTGGGTGAAATCAGCCAGTTCGCGGGCATTGGGCAGATAATCATGCCACAACAGGTGGGTGACCTCCTCAAAGCTGACTTTCCCGGCCAGTTCGTTGATGTCGTAACCGGCATAAATCAACTGGCCTTCCTGGCCGCGCACGTCGCTGAGGCGGGTCGTATTGGCCACGATTCCCTCAAGTCCTTTTGATATCACTGGCATAATTTTCTGAGTCTCCTGGGTATTGGGTTTAAAAAACTTGCGCTGGAAAAATCGGCTAGCCCTTCCAGATTTCCAACAGCGTCTTCGCCATCGTAGAGGGAGTTGGCGAAACTGCAATCCCCGCGGCCTTCAAAGCGGCGATTTTTCCTTCCGCTGTGCCTTTTCCACCGGAAACGATGGCACCGGCGTGGCCCATGCGGCGCCCGGGAGGCGCGGTGGTGCCGGCGATGAAGGCGGCAATGGGCTTCTTGCAGTTTTCCTTGGCCCAGGCGGCGGCGGCTTCCTCGGCATCGCCACCGATTTCACCGATCATGATGATGGCTTCGGTCTCGGGATCGTCGTTGAAGAGACGGAGCACATCGGTATGCGAGGTGCCGTTCACCGGATCACCACCGATGCCGACGCAGGTGGACTGGCCGTAGCCGAGCTGCGTGAGCTGCCAGACGGCTTCGTAGGTGAGCGTGCCGGAGCGGGAAACCACGCCGACGTTGCCCTTCTTATGAATGTAGCCGGGAGCGATGCCGATGCGGCAGCCGCCATGCGAACCGGGGCCGGTGCCAGGAGTCACGAGACCGGGGCAGTTCGGCCCGATGAGGCGGGTCTTGGTGCCCTTCATCGCGGCCTTCACCCTGGCCATATCGCTTACCGGGATGCCCTCGGTAATGGCGACCACGAGGTCGAGCTGGGCGTCCACGGCTTCGAGGATGGCTTCCGCGGCGAAGGGCGGCGGAACAAAGATCACGGACACGGTGGCACCGGTTTCCTGCGCAGCTTCGGAGACGGTGTCAAAGATCGGCACGGTGTTCTCAAATTTCTGGCCGCCTTTTCCGGGAGTGACGCCGGCAACGATCTTGGTGCCGTAGTCGAGGCTGAGCTTGGTGTGGCGGGCGCCGAAACTGCCAGTGATACCCTGGACGAGAACGCGCGTTTCTGGTGTGACGAGGATGGACATTGAGTGTTGAGTAAAATTAAAAGTTGGGAATTGGGGTTAGTGATGGCCGGGCTTGCGCTTGTGAATGATCAGCGTGTTTCCGTCGGGATCGGAAACCATGGCCATGAAGCAGACGGGCGTCTCAAACGGCCCCATCTTGAACGGCGTGCCCGCCTTCTGCAAGGCGGCAACCGCTTCGTCGAAATTCCCGACCTCCAGGCCCACCGTGCATCCGTCGCCGGTGGGCTTCCAGCCGTCGTAGCGGCCGATTCCGAGGGTGCCGGATGCGATATCGTATTCGATCCAGTGCCCCTTCTCGCCCATATCCATATCCATGGTGGGCTTGAGGCCGAGCACGCCTTCGTAAAACGCCCGGGCCCGAGCAACGTCGGTAACCGGATACGAAGAGAAGGCGATTTCGATGACTTTCATGGCGTGATCAATTCGAATCTTATCGAATCAGGCGACTTTCTTCACGGCAGCCACGACCTTCTCCGCCGCGTCGGACATGGTGTCGCCGCTGATGATGGTGAGGCCGCTGCTGGCCAGGGTTTTCTTGCCGGCTTCGACGTTGTTGCCTTCGAGGCGCACGACAAGCGGGATGCTGAGCGAGGTTTCCTTCGCCGCTTCGATGATGCCGTGGGCGATGACGTCGCAATCCATGATGCCGCCGAAGATGTTGACGAAGATCGCCTTCACATTCGGGTCGCCGAGGATGATCTTGAACGCGGCCGTGACCTGCTCGCGGCTGGCGCCGCCGCCCACGTCGAGGAAGTTCGCCGGGGTGCCGCCGAAGTGGCCGATGATGTCCATCGTGGCCATGGCGAGGCCCGCGCCGTTCACGAGGCAGGCGATGTTGCCATCGAGGCCGATGTAGTTGAGGGCAAACTCGGAAGCGGCGACTTCGCGCGGATCTTCCTCATCCTTGTCGCGCATGGCGACGATCTCGGGATGACGGTAGAGCGCATTGTCGTCGAAGTTGAACTTGGCGTCGAGCGCGAGCACCTTGCCATCAGGCGTGATGACGAGCGGGTTCACTTCCACGATCGAGCAGTCGCCCGCGCTGAACAGTTTGTAGAGGGCGGTGATGAGCTTGGAACCGGCTCCAATCAGCGGGCCGGTGAGGCCGAGTTTTTTGGCAATCTTGCGGGTCTGAAAGCCCTGGAGACCGAGGAGCGGGTCCACGAATTCGCTGAAGATTTTCTCCGGGGTGTGCTCGGCGACCGCTTCGATGTCCATGCCGCCTTCGGTGCTGGCGATGATGACCGGCTTGCTGGTGGCACGGTCGAGCAGGATGGCGATGTAGAGTTCCTTTGCGATGTCGATCGCCTCGGCGATGAGGACCTTTTTCACTACGCGACCGGCGGGACCGGTCTGGGCGGTGACGAGGGTGTTACCGAGCATCTTGGCGGCCATTTCCTTTGCTTCCGCCGGGCTGTTGACGAGATGAACGCCGCCCTTGAAGCCGTTGGTGAAAGTGCCCTTGCCGCGTCCGCCCGCATGGATCTGGGCCTTGACGACGATCTTGCCGGTGCCGAGTGCTTCGGCTGCTTTTTCGGCCTCCTCTGGGGTAAAGGCGACCTGGCCCTTGGAGGTGGGCACGCCGTATTTATCAAATAGTTCCTTGGCTTGGTATTCGTGAATATTCACTGCTTTGTTGGTTTGGTAATCTGTCTTGGTGGAAGACGCTGCGGGAGCGCAGGCGGTGGTGACCGCCCGTGGGGAGCTCCCTTCCATCCTCCGGTGTTTTTTTAACTGCCCGTCCCCACGTATTCTGCCGAATACGTATCAAACTTCGCGGTCGATCCCTTGGAAGGCGTGGAGCCGACGTCATAGACATCGTTTCCCACGACTTCCTGCGACTGCGTATCCCAAATCATCACGCTCTTCTTCGTATTGGCAGGAGCGCTTTCGCTTTTCTCGGTATCCACGGCGATATAGCGGGTCTTTTTCTTTTTCAATGCCGTTTTCTTCTCGGTGGAGAGTTTTCCGTAATAAACCCTGGCCCGCTCCGCCGCCAGCGCGCGCTGGCGCTCGGTCGCCTGGTGCTTCGAGATCACATACGCGGTGTAGCCAATGATCGCGCCGGCCGCGACGCCGGTGGCGATGGATTCACCGGTACTCATGCCGGCGGCGCGGGCGATCCCGCCTGCCGCTGCGCCGCCGAGAGCGCCAAATACACCTGCGTTCTCACCCGGCGTAAGGTTGGAGCAGCCTGCGCTAAAAAGCGCCGAAACCAGAAGGGTACTGCAAATTTTGAGGGATGCTTTACGCATGTCGCGCAGTCTAAGCGGGTTCTTAAAAATCACGCAAGGACGGAAAAACGGGAATTTTCACCAGGGCCGGCTCAAGGCTTTTCCGGAATGGTCACCTGATGTTCACGACACCACTTGATCGCATCGGGCTGCCCCAACTGCGCCGCTTTCTGGTACCACGCTGCGGCCCCGGCGGGATCCTGGGCCAGCCCCTGTTCGATACTCTGCGCATAAAAGTACATGCAAAGGGCGCTTCCCTTGTCTGCTCCCTGCTTGAAAAGCTGGACTGCTTTCTGGGTATCGGCGGCCGTGCCCAACCCCATGGCATACATGACGCCCAGATTTCCGAGGGAATCGAGGAAGCCGAGATCGCTGGCCTGTTTGTAAAGCTCGAACGCCTTTCCTTTATCCATTGGCACCCCAATTCCGTGGTTGTAACAGTTGGCCAGTTTGTCCATCGCGCGCGGGTCGTTCTGGTCCGCCGCTTTTTGCAACCAGCCCACCGCCTTGGCCGGGTCTTTGGGAACGCCTTTGCCCAATTGCAGGCATTCCGCGAAGTAGGTCATGCCATCCAGATCCCCCATCTCCGCCGCCCGCTGCAACCAGGTCGTGGCCTTGACCAAGTCGCGGGACACCCCGGCTCCATTGGAATACATGAGACCGATCCGGGTCACCGCCTCCGAAGCGCCGGACTGAGCGGCCGAGGAATACCAGGCAAAGGCCGAGGAGGGATCGCTCTTCAGAAAACCGTCCCCGAGAATCATCATGGCCGCCACGATGTTCATCTTCGCCGCCTCAGTGAGCATCGGTTTCAGAAGCTCGAACTGAGCATCAGGCAGCCGCTCGGGGGCTTTGCGAATCCGCATTAGTAACAATTGGATATGCGTCTTGGCCGCATCGGATTCCGGAAAATCCTTCGCCATTTGCAGATAGGCGCCGAGGGCGCGGGCCCAGTCGGACTGGTCTTCGTAGCCTTGCGCATCGGCGAGGGACTTTTTCAGCAAATCTTCGCGGGAAGGCGTGGGAGCGGGCGTCGGGGTGGACTGGGCGATGGTCGGGGCCGGGGTGGGCGTGGAAACCGGCGTGGCGGTGGGGGCGGGCGTGGCACTGGCCGTCTGCGTGGGAGCCGGATGCTTGAGCAAAAGGAAAGCAAACGCCCCGGCAGCGGCAATCCCAGTGAGCCCGCCCAGCACGAGCGGCAGGGCGCTTTTATTTTTCGGCGCAAGCGCGGCCTGGGTCTGCTCACCCGGTTGGGAGGCGATTTTTGCCGGAAGGCGCGGCTGCCCGGAAATGCGGTCCACTTCGGCCGACTGCAAGGCTTGCAGCCAGTCATTCGCACTGGCGTAGGAGCGCGTCACATCGAGTCCGCGCTTGAGCACTTCGTTCCCCTGCTCCGAGAGACCGGACAGCGGCACATAGCGCAGCGGCATTCCGGCAGGGGCGGCGATTCGGTCCAGCAACGACGCGCCGCCGAGCAATTCATAAGCCATCGCACTCAGCGACTGCACATAAGTGGCGGTGACGTTTTGTGCGGCATCCGATTGCGCGGCCGGTCCGGCATCCACCAGCGTCTGCCCGCCCGCCCAGGTCGCCGAATCGGTGAGCACGCGCTCCACCCGCACCGCCCGCAATTTCACGGTATAATCTGACCATGCGGAAATCGACGCATGTTCATCCGGCACCGCGCCGCCAAAATTCACGAACGTCTCCGGCAACGAAAGCGGCAGCCGGTGCAGTTGCGCCCGCAGCGCATGATCCACCCCCGCCACAATCTGCTGGAACAGCGCCAGCACTTCCTCGCGGCCAAGCCCGCCCCGGACCCGCAGCATCTCGCCCAGCGTAAAGCCCTGCGTCCACTCCTCGACCAGCCAGCCTCGTCCCGCATCCAGCATGGCTCCAACCGGTTTTAGCAAATTCGCCTGCGGCGCCGCCACCACCTGCCGGATTTGCTCCTGCACGCTGGCAATTCCCGCTGCGCCAAGCTCCGCCGGCAGGGCCGTGAGCCGCACCATCGCACCTTTCGATTGCGCACGAAAAACCGGGCCCAGCGTGCTGTCGCCCAGCGCCTCCACGATCTCGAATTCCCCGGCGATTTTGCGGCCAATGGCAAATCCATCGCGCGCGGAGTCCACACTCCCCGCCATCGTCTCGGCCAGGGTCGGAAAATCCTGCACCCCGGAAAGGGAAGCCGCCGCCTGCTCCAGCGCCTCGCGCGCTTCGGCGGGCGTCTGGTAACGCCTGCCCGGGTCTTTCTCCAGCATGCGCGACATCACATCCACCGCCACCTTGGGCCATTGCGCGTAGTGCTCGAACGGCGGCGGCTTGTGCAGGTGCTGGCTCATCACCTGCGCCAGCGACCCCGCAAAAGGCGCCCGTCCAGCCAGCATGTACCACAGCGTTGCGCCGAGTGAATAGATGTCCGACCGCACATCGATCTCCCGTTCCTCCAATTGCTCCGGGCTGGCAAAATGCGGCGTGCCCACGAAACCGCTCATCGACATCGTCACCGCCTCCTCGTCCGCTCGCACCGATTTGGCGAGGCCGAAATCGATCACCTTCACCACCAGTTCATCGTCCTCCTTCACCAGCATCAGATTGGCCGGCTTGATGTCGCGATGGACCAGCCCCAACCGCTCCGCCGCGCCAAGGGCGCGCGATACTTGCGCCGCAATGCCCAGCGCGAGGACCGGATCGAGCATCCCTTCGCGGCGAATGCACGCCTCGACCGTCTCGCCGTCGATAAACTCCATCGAGTAAAAATAAGTGCCCTCGTGGACGCCCAGATGAAATACGCTCGCCACATTGCGATGCCGCAGTTGCGCCGCGCTCCGTGCCTCGCGCACAAACCGCTGGCGGGCCACCTCGCTGTCCAGATACGCCGCATTGATGACCTTGAGCGCCACGGGAATCCGCAGGTTCGTATCGAACGCCTTATAGGTCGTGCCCATCGCGCCACGCCCGAGCTCAAACAACGAGCCATCCTCGCGCAACAATACTTCGTAGTGATCAAAAATCAGCGGCTCAGCCATCGCAAAGCCGCGACTATGCCGTGTGTGCAGACTTTGGGCAATGACGGTGTTTGGAGGAAGGAGGGCCAGCAAAAGACACGAAATGATTCGAAAATGATATTCGGCCACACGTGCGCCCCCCAAAGCTGCCGCTTCCCGATTGCTCCCGCGGCCCAATTCTGCCAAATTTGAAGAGTGGCACCGGAATCCTCGGCTCGAAAATCCCTCCAGCTTCAGCACGTCCTTTACGCGATCGCGTCGCTGCCCTTCGTGCTCTTCGCGATCCTCTGGGCGCTCGGTGCTTTCAAGGGGACGCCTTTAGATTCGAGTCCAATCCCCTCGCCTTCCGCAACCCCACTCTCAATCCCCGCGACCAAATCTCAAAGAAATTCCAAGAATCCCGGCGCAAACCTTTCTGAAGACTCTCGCATTGATACGGCCCGTCACCATCCCCCAGGCAAGAACGCCGCCGATTTTTATAAACAAGCCTACGCCCTCTACCAAGCACTCAACTTGAGTGATGACGAAAAAGCGCTGCTTAGAAATACCACTGGTAAATGGGACAAGGAAAAAGCCGATGCACTTTATGAAAAAATCCAGCCGGTGGTGGAAGCACTGCGGCTGGCAAAAGATGCAGCGTATGCGGACTGGGGGATCGAATGGAAAAACTTCACCGACAGGGTGCCGCAAATGATGCCAGCAATGGATCTTTCCCGAGTAATGACCTGGAACTCCGCTTACGAGTTTCCCAATAATCCCGGGCAGGCCCTCGCCGACCTCAATATCCAAGTCGGAATTGGCCGCAGCGTTGGCCAGAATGCCCTCATCGGCACACTTGTAAATCTCGCAATCTCCACCCAGGCCCTGAATACCATCAGGAACAATGCCGCAAGCATCAGCCCCGATTTGGACGATCAGGTTCAATCAATCATCGGCGGCGTCAGCATTGCAGATCAATTCTCTGACGCCATGAACGCTGAAAAAGGCGCCCTGACTGTCGATATCGATCTGCTTGAACGAGGCGAGCCGGTCAAAGGCACTTTGAGCGACGCCGAAAAGCAAGCATCACCCGCCGTGCTGATCGCCCAGTTGAAATCGTTGGCCGCCGTAGAAGAAGAATTCGGGCAGAAGGCCTTACTCCCCGAGACAGAATACGAAAGCTGGTGGGACGGGGTTCAGAAAAATACGGACTTAAATCTCGAAAGCCAACCAGTGGGAACTCTTTCCACCATGCGCAATCGTATCGCCTACGTGACCGTGCAGAGTAACTTGTTGGCAGCAGGACTTTCCGTCTTGCAAAATGGCAATTCCGCCCTGTCCGAATATTCGGACCCCATGACTGGCGACGCCTACAAAATCGTCCCCAACGCCGCTGGGTTCGAACTTCAGGCGACCTACCAATACAAAGGCAAACCGGTAACCATGCAATTCCCCACGCCGAAGCCGTAATTTCGCAGCTTACTTCGCGCTGGACTTGAGTTTCAGCTTCACCTGCAAATCCACGATCGCATCCAGCAGCTTGCCACCGTGCTGGAGCGTGTCCTTCGCGCTTTGCACATGCTGGAGCGCGGTGGCCTGGGCGGCGGGAGTGTTGGCGGCGGCGACTTCAGTCTCCAGATCCATCAACGTCTTCAGGTCCGGCAGATAGGGCTTGGCCAGCCCTTTGTATTCGTCGATCCAGGCATAGTCGTCGTCGGCCTTGCGACTCATGAAGGCAGTGAAAAAGGCGTTGCTGTCGTCAAAGGCGCCGAGCTCCCAATCCTTGAGCGCGAAGGCAAGGATGGAGAGCATATCGAGATTCGAGCCCCCGTAGCCTTTGAGCGCGCTGGCGAGCACGGGGTTGTTATCGGAAAGCACCCGGGAGGTTTCGACAAAGAAGTTGGCGAGTTCGGTCTGGTCTCCCTGAGTGGAGAACATGCCTCGCTTGTAAACCTGCTGGAAGATGCCTTCCGCGTCCTCCACCTTGCCATTGAGCAGCGCGCAGAGCCCTTCATGGAAGGTGGCCCAATTCAGCATCGGCTGCTGGAGCGGGGTGTCGCCGCCTTGCAGATCGTGGAATCCCTGCTGGGCACTGGAGGAGTCGCCGCCCAGCATGGTGCGACGGAGTTGATCATATTGCTGAGTAAGATCCTGCGCCTGTTGCTTCTTTTCATCGGCCGCCACCTGCTCGGCGGTGGGCTCGCTGCCCTTGGTGATCTTGTCACGATACTTCCAGCCGAACCAGCCAAGGCCAACGATGAGGGCGACGATCAAGACGGCGATGATATTCGCCACGATCTGCTGGCCCTTGCTCACCTCGACCACGCGCTGCGTCTTGCGCGGCTTCGCCTTGCCCTCCTGCAACTGCGTGCGCGCGTAGGTGAGGTGCTCAATGAGTTCCTCGTAGCTTTGGTAGCGTTGATCGGGATCTTTGTTGAGCATGCGGTTGATGACGTAGGCCGTGGCGCTGGAAACGTCCGGTGCAAAGGCCTGCAAGCTCACGGCCCGGCTCTTCAAATGCTTCAAGGCAACCATCGAGGCGGTCTCCGCTTCGAAAGGAGGACGGCCGGCGAGAGCGTGGAAAAGCGAGCCGCCGAGGCTGTACATATCGCTGCGGAAATCCTCGGGTTTCCCATCGAGCTTCTCCGGCGCGACGTAATAAGGCGTGCCCCAGATTTCCCCGCGCGCCTCGGCTTCCTGCTCCATGAGCAGGGCGAGACCGAAGTCCACGATCTTCGCCGTGTGGGCGTCGGCAAATAGAATGTTGCCCGGCTTCACGTCGCGATGGATCAGTCCCATCTTGTAGGCCGCATTGAGGCCCTCCGCCGCCTGGATGCCCACGGAGAGCACCTGCGCCTCGGCCACGCGTCCCTGCAAAGTAATGAGGCTGTCGAGCGACCCTTTATCCACCAGCTCCATCGCGATGTAGTAGGTGCCGTGATCGGCGCCGAAGGAAAAAACCTTCACCACATGCGGATGGTTCACCGAGGCGGTGATGACGGCTTCGCGCTCGAAGTTCGCCACATACTCGGGGTTGCGGCTGAACTCCGCCTTCACCACCTTCAGCGCCACCATGCGGTTGAGATTCACATCGAGCGCACGATAGACCGCCCCCATGCCGCCGCGCCCGAGCACTTCCTCGATGGCGAAGTTGTTGAACTGCGTGCGCGCCCGCATCATCGTGCCGCAAATCGGACAATGCACCTTGGCGAAGGGCTCCTGATCGCTGACGTCCAGCAGGGTGGCACAATTCGGGCATGCTTGCAGAATCGGGGGGTACTCTTCGCTCATGATGGCCGGAAGGTATCACTCCCCGGGGAAAAACCGCAATCGCAGGTTTTGTGAACCCAGTCATTTTTCCAGAGAGAATCGGCCCGCCCCCTCGACTCCCTGCACAGATGCTTCGACAAATGCCTGGAGACTGCAAAAATAGCCCTTCCAATTAAATGCCCGACTTCATCGCCAGCCCGCCCGACAAAGGAACGCGTCTCGACCATTTTCTCGCGGAGAAAATGACCGATCTCTCGCGCTCCCGGGTGCAGGCGTTGATCAACGAGGGCCACATCCTCCTCAACCAGTCCCCCACCCGGCCCGGCGCGAAACTGAAGGAAGGCGATCAGATCTCGGTCACCATTCCCGCCCCGGTCAGCACTGAAATTGTCGCGGAAGAAATCCCGCTCGACATCCTGCACGAGGACGCGGATTTGATCGTGCTGAACAAGGCTCCCGGCCTCGTTGTCCATCCCGCCGTGGGGAACGAAAGCGGCACGCTCGTGAATGCGCTCCTGCACCATTGCCACGATCTCTCCGGAATCGGCGGCGAGCAGCGCCCGGGCATCGTGCACCGGCTGGACAAGGATACGAGTGGCTGCCTGGTGGTCGCCAAAAACGACCAGGCCCACCAGCATCTGGCAGCCCAGTTCGCCGGTCGCCAGGTGCAAAAAATCTACCTCGCCCTGGTGGCGGGAATCCTGCGGAAAAAAAACGGCAGCATCCTCGCACCGATCGCGCGGCATCCCGTGCATCGGCAAAAGATGGCGGTTGTGGAGCGGGGCCGCGCGGCACATACCGATTACAAGGTGCTCAGGGAATGGACGGACGGCACCTCGCTGATTGCTTGCACGCTCCATACCGGGCGGACCCATCAAATCCGTGTCCACCTGCAACACCTCGGCCACCCTTTGCTGGGGGATGCGGTGTATGGACGCCCCAAAGGCTACCCCCGCCAGATGCTGCACGCCTGGCAACTCGCTTTCAATCACCCGCGGACGGGAGAAAGACTTCACCTCAAAGCTCCCATCCCCGCAGACTTTCCAGCCCTTGATCTGAACTCGGTGAACTTTCCTTGAATGAAGATCAGATAAATTTAATGACGGCTACAGCATTGTAATTATCTAGTTCTGTGGAAATTATCTTTTGAACACCATTTTCAAAGTCCGTTCGTTCATAAAATTTGGATTGACCATTCCGGATGAAGTGGAGAAGAAGATTTCCCATGAAAGATGGCGGTGGCATGTTTTCTTGGGCCAAAATTGAAATGTTGAGAGTCGGCGTGATCAGGATGGTCAAAACGGCAGTCAGCAAGGCTTCCTCCACCCAACTTTCATCAAGATTGTTTGTTATGAAATCTTATCCATTTGTTCTCCTTCCAGCACTAATATGCCTGAGTCTGAATGGTTGCTCAAAATCCAGTCAGGACACTGATTCGGAGACTCCATCGGCTTCCACCGTCACCGCCAGTTCAGCCCCCGAGCAGGTAAAAAATGCGCAGGCAGAAGCCGTGAGACGTTATCCCGATCTTGGGGTCAAGAATTCCGCTTTCAATCGGGAATTCTTAACGCTGTATCAGCAAATCAAGAGCAACAACCCCGCCGAACTCAACGATCCGCAGTGGCCAATTTATCTGGCAGATCAGACCGCCCAAACCCTCGCCGCCGCCACGCCACCGCCCGCTCAGGAGAAAACTCCCAGTTGGTTCGATAAGGAAGTCAATGACGCGACCCGAGTAATGGATGTGAAAACAAAGTCAGGCCGCAACCACTAAGGGGACAAGAAAATGATGAATAAGATGAAGGCAAGCGTGGGGAACTGGAATGCCCTGCGTGCACTTACCCTCGCCACCGTCGGCATGATGGGCCTGGGTGGCTGCAACAAGCCTCTGCAAACCACTCAACCAGCCGAAGCCACTCCGACTCCCACCTCCCCCACCATTACCCCGGCTCCGATCGCAGCCCCTTCCCCCACGATGGCGAAGTTGATTGCCACCCCTGCCCCCACCATCGCGAGCGTCCCGGCCGCCCCCACTCCCAATCCGGCTTCGGGCGCCACGGCGGAAGCACTCCGGCTCTATCCCGATCTGGGCAAGAAGGATTCCATTTTTAACCGCACCTTCCGCGACCTTTTCGCGCAAAAGAAAAACTCGGATCCACAGTCGCTCACCAATTTCGACTGGCCGCTTAAACTGGCCCGGGAAACAGCGCAAATCCTGAACGTCAAATCCGTGGAGGAGCAGGCGACCCCCACCCCCGCTCCAGCAAGTCAGCCAGTCCAATACGCACATGCTGCTCCGGCTGCCACGGCCAGTTCTTCCGACTGGCTGAATAAGCGGATCGAAACCGATAAAAACCGGCTCGACCAGGGGGCCTACGATCAGCGGGTCGCCATTCCCTACCCCTACTACTATTACGATTCCTACGGCAGAAGATACTGGATTGATCGCTATGGGGGATACCATTACTATACCTACGGCCCATAAATTGAGCTCGACAGAGCTGCTTAAACGCATGAGTTAACTCCCCGGTGGCAATGCAACCGGGTAAATGTTTTCGTGAGAGAAATGAGGTAAAGAAGCACTATGGCTTGTTCCTGGCTCCTGATCACCCACCATGGCCCGTAAAACTCTGTTCACCCTGTGCACGTTGCTCGCTTTTGCCGGTCTCTTCAGCAGCGCGGCCTTCACTTTTTCCCATCTGGTGCCGACTCATACCTGGAGCGAACGCTTCAATGAGCCGTTGCCGGATGGAACCCGGCTGGAAGTGGAAAACGTGATGCTGGTCCAGCAGGAGCCGTATTCTCTTGTCCGAGTAAAATGCCGGTGGCTCGGCCACGATCCCACCTCGCGCTATTCGGTGCGCGCCGAACTCCATTCCTCCGCCGACGGCCCCGCGCTCGATCCCAATCACGCCTGGACCGTAAACGATCTCCACGAGGCCAACGGCACCACGATTCCTTTCTCCTGGGATTTCACCGATCCACCGAAAAACACGGAACGCTTCTACCTGCGCGTTTATTTTCGCCCATCCGATTCCCCGAGTGAAAAGGAGTTCGCGCGGTTCGACTTTCCGACCGCACCCAATTTGATCCAATAGCCCGGGCGGAGACGACGGCAGATTTGGAAGAATTGAGTTGAGCAACCACGCCCGTGGCGCAAGATATGCGACTGCCATGAGCCAGTTCGACGAAGCCCTCAATTACGTGCACCGCGCCCTTTCCGATTTGAAGGAAGGGGGGAATGCCGGCCACCTGCGTTCATCGGTCACATCGCTGGAGCAGTTCAAGGCCCTGGCCCGCTCCACCGCCTCCAAGGCGACGCCGGCTCCCATCTCTCCCACGCCAGCCCGTCCCGCTTCGAGTGCGCTGGCTCCATCCTCTGAACCATCGGCACCTTCGCCGCAAAAGATTTCCCAGCCTTCCATGCCTGCCAAAACTCCCGCCACCACTGCCGTCGTTTCCTCGCCCCGCATCACCCAGCCCGACGCTCCCAAGGCCGAGCGCATCCAGGCCCTGCGCGAGGTCGCGCTCCAGTGCGTGAGATGTCCGCATCTGGCGAAGTCGCGTACGCAGGTCGTCTTCGGCGTGGGAAATATCGACGCCAGCCTCATGTTCGTCGGCGAGGCCCCGGGTGAGGACGAAGATTTGCAGGGCGAGCCCTTCGTCGGGCGGGCCGGACAGCTTCTCACCAAGATCATCGAAGCCATGGGCCTGAGCCGCGCCGAGATCTATATCGGCAACGTCCTGAAATGCCGCCCCGACATGCCGCCCGGGGTCTCCGGCAATCGCAAGCCGAAGCTCGATGAAATGAAGACCTGCCTGCCCTACCTCGAGGAACAAATCGAGATCATCCAGCCCAAGGCGCTCGTCGCCCTCGGGGCGACTGCCATGGAGGGGCTTATCGGTGAAACCTCGCCCATGAACCGGCTACGCGGGCGCTGGCACGAATTCAACGGCATCCCGCTCATGGCCACCTATCATCCCGCCTACCTGCTGCGCAACCAGTCGCTCAGCGAGAAGCGCAAGGTGTGGGAGGACATGCTCATGGTGATGGAAAAGCTCGACCTGCCCATCTCCACCAAGCAGCGCAATTTCTTCCTGCCGAAAGAATAAGGGGCCGGCATGAAAAAGATCATTTTCTTCATCATCCCCGTACTCGTGCTGGCGAATCTCGCGGCCTTTTTTCTCCTGCGACAGCCGCCGATGCCAGTGGATGACGAGCTGACCAAGCCGATTCTCGCGAATCAGGCGATGCAGGCAAAACATCCGTTTACGATCGAGCATTCGGCCGACTATCTCGATGCCGCCCGCAATCCCGAAGCCTGGCGCAAGCTGGATCGGCAGGAGCATTTCGACGCGGTGATCCTCACTGGCGATCCCTCCGTGTACCAGCCGTTGCTGGAGCACCTGCTGCATGTGCAGGACTGGAATCTCACCTACCTCGATCACACCAGTTTTGGCTTCAAGCGGGCGCCCGTCGCGGGCTGGGACATTGCCTCACTCAAGGATTTGGAAAAACGCTTCGCCGACAAACCGACGGCGGAACGCGTGGATTTCCTCGTCCACCTCGCGGGAAAGCTCGTCTATGTGGATGAAGTAGCGACCGCCCGGCAGTTGCTGGAAGAGGCGGTAAAGCTCGATCCCAACTCCGCCGCCGCCTGGTCACAGCTTGCCACCTTCCATGCGCAATCCTCTCTCTGGGGCCCCGCCCTGGAAGATGCCGAAAAGGCGCTCAAGGCCAAGCCGGACTACCTCCCCGCCCTCGAAGTGAAAGCCCAGGTGCTGCTCGCCATGAACCGCACCGATGAGGCGCTCGAAACCTCGCGCCAGGTGGTGAAGGCCGATCCGAAAAATCCCGAGAACCTTTTCAAATACGCCAGCATCGCGCACGAAGCCCACGATTACCAAAGCGAAGTCGCGGCCCTGCGGAGTCTGGTGGACTCGGCCGTGGAAGCGAAGAAGCCGGTGGCCGGGTATCGCATCTATCTCGGCCAGGCCTACTCCCGCAATGGACAGCGGGTCGAAGCCCTGGAGCAGTTTCAAGAGGCGGTGAACTCCGGCGAGCTCAGTGGTGAACAACTCGATTACGCCAAGGAAGCCATCAATCGCCTGGGCGGAGCGAACGACTCGAGCGCAACGCCGTCACCAACTCCGTAAGCGAGCTTTCGGGCCGGTGGAGCTGGAAGACATGCAGCCCCGCCGCGGCCGCTCCTTCCCAGTCATGGGCAGGGCTGTCGCCCACGTGCATGGCCTTTTCGGCAGCCACTCCGAAGCGCTCCAAGGCTCTTTGGAAGATGCGCGCGTCCGGTTTATCCACCCCGGTTTCGCTGGAGACCACCACCTGCTCGAAAAAGTCTTTTAATCCGAGTCCTTCCAAAAGCCGGTGCAACCGGCCATCAAAGTTCGAAACCACGCCGAGCCGGTAATGCCCCGCCAGTGCCTCCAAAGCAGGGCGGGTATCGGGATATAGATCCCAGATCCCGGGATCGGCAAACGCCTCGTAAACCCGTTCGAAATAAATCTCGCGATCCAGCGCGTGCGCCGGCATCAAGTCCAGCACCCGAAATACGAGTTCCCGCCACCATCCGCGATCATCGTCGGCCCGCGGTCCTTCACCGACCGGGCGCACGGGCATGGCGCGAAATACCCGCTTGAAGGCCGCATTCAGCGCCTCCGGCTCCAGCATTGCCCCCATCTCACGGGCCGCCTGGGCATAGTGCCATCCCACCCCCTTCGGGATGTAAATCAGCGTTTCCGTCGCATCAAAAAACAGCACCTCAATCATCGCCCCTCTTGCGTGTCTTATTTTTAGTGCGGCAGCAATGGAAATACAGGGATTTTGGTTGCTCATTTTCCGCGCCGCGTGATTGACATTCCCCCCTTCTCGCGCATCCTCATGGCCAGCCTATGACCAAAAAACTTTCCCTGCTCGCCGTCCTGGCCGCAGGCCTTGCCTTCATGACCGGCTGCACCACCCTGCAGCAAGCCACCCCCTACGCCGTCCGCGCTTACAAGCCGCACAATCCGGCCAACGTCGTGGTCAAAGTCTCCACCTCCACCCAGCACATCTACGTCATGGAAGGCACCCGCTGCCTCATGGCCGTGCAGGGCTGCGTCGGCGAGAATGGCAAGACACCGAAGGGCCATTTCACAGTCGAGCAAAAGATTCGCAATAAACGCTCCGGCTCGTTCGGCTTTACCCGCAGCGGCGCTCCCGCCGATGGCGACAAGGGACAATCCGTGGCCGTCGGCTATCCGATGGGTTTCTGGGTGGAGTTTGCCCCGGCCTATGGCTTCCATGAAGGCTTCGTCTGGTCGATCCCACGCACGCATGGCTGCATCCGCCTGCACAAGCTGGCCGCCGCCCGCCTTTTCGCCCTCACCCGCATCGGGACCCCAGTTTACATTGCCAGCACCCAGCCGGAAGACGCCACCATCGGCAAAACGGTCCGCTCGCTTGACCAGCGCAACGATCCGAACCCGCCCGCCTCGGTGCTCATGTCCGACAGCTACTTCAAGGACCCGCCCGGCCCGCTGCTGATCGAAGAATAAAACATTATGCCACTCTCTCATGTCCGCTGAAACTGCCGCCAAACCCGCCCGTGTAAATCTCCGTACCCCGGAGATCATGACCGCCGTTCTTGCCGAGGTGGAATCCCACTATCGCAGCGAGATCGTCGAGCGCCTGCGGGCGAATGGCGGCGTCTTCAGCGCCAAAGGCATCACCATCCGCCTCGCGAAGCAATTCGGCTTCTGCTACGGCGTGGAACGGGCCATCGACATGGCCTATGCCGCCCGCAAATACTTCGCCAACGAGCGCCGCCTCTTCATCCTCGGGGAAATCATTCACAACCCCGAGGTGAACGAGCAAATCCGCGCCATGGGGATCAAGAATCTCATCGGCGACGACCGGGAGGCCGATGTCGAGGCGCTCACCGCTGAGGACGTGGTAATCGTGCCCGCGTTTGGCACCGATGTCACCACCCTCGCCCGCATCAAGGAACGCGGCTGCCAGATCGTGGACACCACCTGTGGCGACGTGATGAGCGTGTGGAAGCGTGTGCGGCAAAACGCCAAGGACGACGTGACCTCCATCATCCACGGCAAGGCATCGCACGAGGAAACCAAGGCCACCGCCTCCCGCGCCATCCTCGAGGGCAAGGGCCACTACCTCGTGGTGCTCACGCTGGAAGACACCGACTACGTGTGCAACTACATCCGCCACGGCGGCGACAAGCGCGCTTTCCTCGAAAAATTCCACGGCGCCTACAGCGAGCATTTCGACCCCGATGTGCATCTCAAACGCGTGGGCGTGGCCAACCAGACGACCATGATGCGCGGCGAAACCGAGGAGGTGCAACGCCGCATTGAAGCCGCCATCCGTGATCGCGACGGCGCCGAACGCGTGACCGACAGTTTCCGCTTCTTCGACACCATCTGCGGGGCGACCCAGGAACGGCAGGACGCGCTCAAGGACATGCTCATGGAGCCGATGGACATGCTGCTCGTCGTCGGTGGCTACAACAGCTCCAATACCTCGCACCTGGCGGAAATGGGCGAGCAAAAGCTCCCCACCTATTTCATCCGCAACGCCAGCCGCATCGAATCCCACTCACGGATTACCCACTACAGCCTGCACGAGAAGCGCGAGATCATGACGGAGAACTGGCTGCCCCAGCTCCCGGTCGTCATCGGCATCACCGCCGGTGCCAGCTGCCCAAACAATCTCATCGAGGAAACGATCGTCCGCATTTTCGAACTCCACGGCATCGGCCGCGAGGCGCTTTTGAGCTGAGGCTCTTCTTTCAAAGGAAATTCCGCCCGGGGCAGCTGCCATGAACAATCTCGTCATCCTCACCGGGGCGGGCATTTCGGCGGAGTCGGGTGTTCCGACCTTTCGCGGCTCGGATGGCTTGTGGGAAGGCCATCGCATCGAGGACGTCGCCTCTCCGGAGGGCTTCGCGAGAAATCCTGCCCTCGTTCAGCAGTTCTACAATTTACGCCGCGCTCATTTAAGCAAGGTGACGCCGAATGCCGCCCACACCGCACTGGCGGAACTGGAGCGCCAGTGGCCCGGCGATTTCCTGCTTGTGACCCAAAACGTGGATGACCTCCACGAACGGGCCGGCTCGCAACGCCTCATTCACATGCATGGCGAGCTGAAAAAGGCCCGCTGCCTGGCCTGCCATGGGGTGCTCGACTGGCAGCTCGACCTGGCGGCCGAGTCCGTGTGCCTTGCCTGCAACAAAACCGGCCGCCTTCGTCCGCACATCGTCTGGTTTGGCGAGATGCCACTGGAGATGGACACCATCTTTGCCGCCCTCGATCGCGCCGATCTCTTCATCGCCATTGGCACCTCCGGACAGGTTTATCCGGCGGCTGGTTTTGTAGAAATCGCCGCCCAGGCTGGCGCCCGCACGATTGAAGCCAATCTCGAAGCGGCCACCAACAGCCCGCTCTTTGCGGAGCAACGCATCGGCCCGGCCACCCGCACGATTCCCAGGCTGGTTGCGGAGCTGCTTAAATCCTGAGCCGCGCCAAAGCGTCTATTGTCCGCCCAGCCTGCCGAAAAACTCCTGCAAGCGGAGAGCCACGGCGGTGAACGACAGCCGCTGGCCTGCCACCGACTGCGAGGCTTCCACCACCCGTTGCCATTCGGCATCATCCCTGAGCAGGACTTGCGTCATTTCCCCCAACGTCTCCAGGCTTCGACCACTTCCGCAGGTTTCCTCAAAGGCTGTCTGCTCGACCGCACCATCGCCCCCAATACACGGCATGCGGCAAAGCAACGCATCGCCGGCCACCTGTCCCGGCACGCCGCTCCGGTCGAGTTGCAGCACCACCCGATGCTTCGCCATCTCGCGCAGATACTGGGAATAGCGCAGGCGTCCCTCGAGGATTCGTAGTTGCGAAATCCCCAGCGCCTCCAGCCGCTGCCTCCCTTTGCGCCCTTCCACATTGAAAACAGTCACCGGTTCACCGGCAAGTTTCGCCAGGGCCAGCGCAGCCAGGTGATTTCGCGACGGCACCTCAAACTCCCGCGTCCCAATAAAGATCCCGCTCCGCCCGCCCAACGGACACGAAAAATCCCAGCGGGCATCTTCCACCGGATAAGGTGTCGGAATAAACTCCACCGCCTCCGCCCCCGAAGCCCGATACACGGGGACCAGATCCCCGGTGCTGCTCAACGCACCATCCGCGAGCCCGCAGATTTGCTGGAAAAGCGCCATTGTCTTCGGCTCCGCCAATTGCGCAGCCACCTGGTGCAGGCCCGATTCCTTCCAGGAAATCGCCACCGTCCGGCCTTGCTCCTTCAACTTTTTCAACGCCAGCAACGCGGGCTTCAAATCCCGCCGCAGCAGGAGCAGCACTGCTTTTTGCCCCGCTGGCAATTCCGCTCCTTCGCGATAAAAGCCGCCCCGGGTGCAGGCCGCATAGGCATGGTAATTCACCGGCGCATGGACCCGATCGTCCACCTCACCGGCGGCCCCGGGGAAGAGCTGCCGGGGATCGCGGCCTGCGGCATTCAGCACCGCGAGTTGAAACGGGTCGTTCATTACCACCTAGACAAATCCCCCGCCCTGCCTGCGGTCAATCAAAAGGCAATCAACCATAAGCTCTCACCCGGAAAAAAGCAGTGGGATCAGTGCCGGGAGAGGGATTGCACCCAGTCGTTAAGCAGGTGGGTTTCTTCCTCCTTGCCGGAGCTTTGGAAGATATACAGCAGGTTGGTGAGCATGCGGCGAAACATTACCCGCGGGGAAGTGGGCTGGAGATGCTCCGGGCTGGGAGAGATACGCTGGCGGCGGAGAATTTCCCGGCAGGCGTCTTCGGAAAGAATGCTCCCGCGATCGAAGGGATCGAAGAGAATGCCGTCGCAGCGGGCAATGAAATGGCCGGGGAAGTTGACGCCCTCAATGGTCAGGCCCGCACGGCGTCCGACCATCTGGTAAAGCAACGTGAGGGTGATGGGGATGCCCTTGCGCGTTTCGAGGATGCGTGGGAGCAGCGAGTTGCCGACGAGGTAGTAATTCCCGGCATTGCCGTGGAACCCCATTTCCTGGCCGAGAAAGTGGGCGAGGACCTCCACCCGGCGAATGGGCATGAGGACATCCTGCAAAAGACGCGCGGCTTCGCGGCCCAGGGCATCCACCTGCTCCTGCCAGGGCTCCAGATCGAGATCGGGCGCAAACACGCGGGCGACGAGCCAGGCGGCATGCTCGATGTCGCTGTGCTCGTCGAAGGTGGCACTGAGCAGCGTCATTTCCGTGCGGGCTTCGCGGCTGTTGATCTCGGAAATGACCTGGCGCACGTGCGCGGAAACGGCGGCGTCATCGGCCATGAGCATGCGACGGAGCCGGGCCACGTTGTCCGTGCCACCCTCCACAAGCTGTTGCTTGACCAGCTCGACCATCGCGAGATCGTCGTCGCTGAGCAGGGTGAAAAGTGGATCGCGCGGGTCAGACATTGGAAAGCACGAAAAGAACCTGGCCGGGTTCGCACTCAATGGTGAGCTGGATGGGGCGGCAGCAGACCTGGCAGTCCTCAATGGTCTGGTAGGATCCCTGCGAGGTATCCGCCACGGAGGGAAAGCGCTCGCCGCACCATGGACAGTCAATTTCGATCTCCACTACCGCGTTCATACCCGATTAAAGCTCCGGTAATTTCAGGCGCGGGGCGTCGCTCCAGAGCTCTTCGATGCCGTAGAAGGATCGCTTGCTCTCGTGGAAGATGTGGATGACGACATCCGTGTAGTCGAGGATGATCCATTGACTGGAAGGATAGCCATCCACCGCCGCCGCCTTGAGCCCGTGCTGCTCCCGAAGCTGGCTGCGAATTTCGGAGGCAATGGCTTTCAGATGAGGCTCGGAGGTGCCGGAGCAAATGAGGAAAAAGTCCGTGAACCCCGAGAGCTCCCGGAGGTCGAGAGCAACGAGGTCTTCCGCCTTTTTGTCGGCGGCATATTGGGCGCACAAGAGTGCGAGTTCTTCAGATTTAATGGGTGGACTCCTGGTAAAGGTTTTCACGGGCGATGATTTCGCGCACCGGTTCGGGAACCAAATAGCGGATGGAAAGGCCTTTGGCGACGCGCTCGCGAATTTCGGTGGCGGAAATTTCGATCTGCCTCTGAATAACGGGGTAGGCGTGGGAAGCGGAATCGCCCGGACGGGTGAAGACGACGAACTGCGCGAGACGCTGCAACTCCTCGAAACGCTTCCAAGTATGCAGGGCGGCAATGTTGTCCCCGCCGATGAGGTAAAACCACTCGGCGGCGGAGTGGCGGGCCTGAAGCACCTCCACGGTATCGATGGCGTAGGAGGGCCCTCCCCGCTGGATCTCGAGGTCGTCCACGGCAAAACTCCCCTCCCCCTCGATCGCAGCCCGCACCATGGCGAGACGCGCGGCGGGCGAGGCGGACTGGCGCGCGAGCTTGTGGGGCGAGATGGTATTGGGCACGAAGATCAGCCGGTCGAGCCCCAGCTTTTCCACCGCCTCGCGAGCCAGGATGAGGTGACCGTGGTGAATGGGATCAAAGGTGCCGCCGTAAATCGCGATCTTCACGGGTAGAGCAGGTAGGGACGGCGGGCGGAGGCAAAGCGCTCATCGAAGCTGCGCCAGCCCGCCACGATGCGCTCGGGGGAAACCCCGCGGACGGCCATCTCGCCAATGGTACTGCTGCCATAGCACTTGTAGAACATCTCCAGATGATCGCCCCGGGAACGGCTGATGAGGTTGTTGCCCAACTGGCGGTTGAACTCATCGAGAAAATAGACATTGAGCGCGGTGAGATTGGCCTCGGCATGTGGATCGATGCGCAGGCGCGCGCCGCCGAAGCCTCCCATCTGCGTTTCGGAGAAAGTAACGCCGGGGAAATGCTGGGAGAGCATGCGCTCGGTGAAACGCTCCGGGCTGGCATTTTTGGCAGCGATGATCTCGAAAGGATAAGGACCGTCGCAGCCCACTTCGAGCCCGGCCAGCTCGCCAATGAGACCGGTGGCGACGTAGTAGAAGGGCGACATGGAGCGCGGGACATTCGGCGAGGTCTGCACCCAGCGCAGGCCGGTCTCGGGCCACGTCATATCGCGATTCCAACCGCGCATGCGGACGACGGAGAGATCGCAGGTGTGGGTGAGCCAGCCCTGGGAAAGGGTCATGCGCGCGAGTTCACCGGCCGTCATACCATGCACATAGGGGACGGGAATCTGGCCGACGAAGGAAACCCACTTCGGGTCCATGGGCGGACCCTCGATGCGCTCGCCGCCGAGAGGGTTCGGACGATCGAGCACGACGAACTTGATGTTCTGCTCGCCCGCCGCCTCCATGCACTTCACCATGGTACTGATGTAGGTGTAGCTGCGGCAGCCGATGTCCTGCAAATCATACACCAGCACATCGATGCCGCGCAGCATCTCCGGCGTGGGCTTGCGCGTCGGACCATAGAGCGAATAGGCGGTGAGGCCGGTGAGCCGGTCCTTGCGCGAGGAGACGTAGCGGCCGGCGCGCTCGGTGCCGTCGAGACCATGCTCGGGAGTGAAGAGGGCCACCAGCTTGACCCCGGAAGCGCGACGGAGGAGCAGGCGGGTCTTTACGCCGTCGCTGTTCACGCCGGTCTGGTTGGTAATCAGCCCGACGCGCTTGCCGCGCAGGAGGGAATAGTCGTCATCCTGCAGCACGTCGATTCCCAGCTCCACGCGGGCCTGGGCGAGCATGGGCAGCGTGAGAAAAAGCAGCAGGAAGAAAAGCGAGGAAAGGCGGGCGCGCATACGGAACACGTCGCATTTAACGGCAGGAAAAGCGCAGGGTCAACCCGCAGACGTGGAAGGGCAAAATTTAACCACGAAGCTCACGAAGGGCACGAAGTGGAAAAGGCACAGCAAGTGATGCCATCTGGAAAATCGGCGGGTGTTCAAGACCACTCCCCCGTTCGCTTTCAGTCGCAGGCAAAAACGAAAAGGAGGGTGTGAAAACGACCTTGTCGAGTTCGCGGAGTTGGCATAGCCTGCGGCGCCTTGCAAACTACCGACCTCAGTACCGAGACCTTGAACGGGCTTTACCGCTTTGCGACGCTGCTTTTTGGGCGGCGGGAAAGTGCCACGGAGGCGATTCTTTCCGCGTTGCGGCAATGCGGCACGCAACTGGAGCAGATTCGTCGGGAGAAGCACAGCCTGGCCTTTCTGGTGCGGACGTTGCGGGATTTGCGGATCAAAATGGTGGAGGAACCCTCGACAACGCCGTTGGAACCGACGGAGGCGCTGGCCGCCGCTTTCAGCCAGCTGGTGGAGCCCGGGCGCACCGCCCTGGCGCTGCTTTACGCCGATCTTTTCCCGTTCGCGGAAATCGCGAGTTTGCTGCATATCAGCGTGGATGAAGTGGCCGAGGCGCTGGATGGCGCCCGCCATGCGCTGGCAGCCAAATGGAATCCCGGCGAACCCACTCCCCCGATTTCCCAGCCATGAACGCCAAAGCCGCCCAGATCTTTTTGGCCGCCCGCCGCGAGAACAGTCGCTGGCCCGTGGACCCACGCGTCGAGAAGGCGATCAAAATCGTGGAGTCAAAGCCCGAGCTGGCTTCCTACTCCGCGAAGTGGCAGCAATTCGACCATGCAGTGCTGGCCGCGCTCGAGCCCGTCACGGCGCCGGAGAGTCTGCAAACCGCCATTGCGACCCTGCAAGCGCTGCCGCCGCAAAAAGGGGACTGGAAGCGGTATGCTTTCCAGCCCGCCATCCTGGGGGTGATTTTCGGCGTGCTGCTGATCTGTGGTTTCGGCGTCTATTTTTGGATGAATCGGGCGGACAGTTTTCCGGGACTGGATGCCGCTCAGGAAATGCTTTCCGTGGCGCAGAATGCGGATAACTCGGGGCTGGAACCGGTCGATAAATCCGCCGGGGAAATGGGCGACTGGCTGTTTTTGAAATACGGGCTGGAAAATTTCATGATCCCGGTCGATTTCGCGAATTTCAAAGCGGTGGGATGCCGGCTGCTCAAGCAGGACGGGCATCCGGTGGCGCTGATTGCCGCCGAGCCGGGGGATGTGCTTTTTTACGTGTTCCGCGCCGGGGATTTCGGTGTAACGGTGAAGACGCCGGGCCAGTGGCATGTCTTCGTGCAGGACGACTGGGTTGCCGCGTTGCGGGTGGATGGTGACAACGGCTTCATGGTCGCGAAGCAGGGGGATGAGGACGCGATGGCAGCGTTTCTGGCGAAGCTGCCTTCCGCGCAGGCGAAGTAAAAAGTGTAGCTGCGTCAGGCGAAGTTCATGAGCTTGCGCCGCTCTTCTTAGTCCCGGAGGGACTTTGGAAATAAGTAAAAACCACCGGGAAACCCAGCCTCTCAAAATATGCGTCCCGAAGGGCCGCTGGAGAAGAGGATATTGTCATCACGGCGCGACCTTCCGCCGACCCTTCGGGGCGGATAATTTCGTGGGATCGCAAACCGGTGGTTCTCGCTACGCTTTACCATCGGCTTATTTCCAACGTCCCTCCAGGACGTCCGCAAAAAATCCCCTAAAAGGTGTAAACCTTGGTGCTTTCGGGCTCGAGGAATTCGGCGCTTTTTACGACGAGGTCTTTATGTACGACCTGGCTGATGCCGGTGGAGAGCGATTGAGCGATGGAAACCGCGTCTTTCGACTGACCCGGAATGGGAAAGCCGCCGGAGTTGCGATCGTAGCCGTAGATGTGCCCATCGGATTCCCAAACGCAGTAAGCGTGTCCCGATGAGTAATTCGCATAGCGCACGAGCATCACACGAGCCCAGAAATTGGGCTCGAGCTTGTGGGAGGCCTCCACGGCAGCGAGATAATCGAAGGCGGAGATGACACAACCGTTAATTACGACCAGTTCGCCCTCTTTGGGCGTCATGAGCTTCACCTCCCGGGGACGGGTGGACATGACCGCCCAGCATACGGCGGCACCAGCGGCCGCCATGAGGAGGCAGGCGGCGAGGTGCTTGAAGGTAAAGTGATGGTGTTTCATGAAATCCCTGGAGCCCTGGAGTGATGCTTAGTTTTTCAAAAAATCGTCGAGGGCGGATTTGGTAACCCGCCAGACGGTTCCGATTTTTCGTCCCTTCAAGTCCCCGGCTTCGAGCGAGGCAATGACGTCGGTTTCGGCCACATTCAAAACTTTGGCGACATCCGCCGGGGTGAGGATATCGGGCGAGGCCGTCGGGGCAGGTGCTGCGGCAACTGGTGCGGCAGCGGCGGGAGTGGTCGCGCCGGTTCCGAGCACGCCGCCCTGTTGCTGCATCATCTGCTGCGCCATCGCCATGCCGATCGCCATTTCGCTGGCCATGGCACCGGCGCCGCTGCCTCCACCCGGCTGGGCCATACCCTGCGCCATTTGGAGTTTTACGTAATCGTTCAGGTTGCCGATCGCCGCCATGCTGGAGCGCTTGTCGATCGCCTGCTCGACCTCGGGCGGCACGCTCACGTTTTCCAGCACGAAACTGGTCATCTCCAGGCCGTACTTCGAGGTAAGGATGGGGTTGATGACCGGCAACAGCGCGTCGCCGAGTTCACTGTAGCGGGAGGCGACATCGAGCGCGGGCACCTTGGCGGTGGCGAGCGCATCGGTAAAGACGCTCACGATGCGCGAACGCATGGTGTCGGAAAATTCGTCGAGCCGGAAATGATCATCGGTGCCGGCAACTTCCTTGAGGAAGAGCTTTGGCTCGATGATGTGAAAATCGTAGGTGCCGAAAGCCCGGAGGCGCACGATGCCGAAATCCGGGTCGCGCATCATGATGGGGTTTTGCGTGCCCCATTTGTTGCCGGTAAAGGTGCGGGTGACGACGTAGTAGATATCCGCCTTGAAGGGGGACTCGAAGCCGTATTTCCAGCCCTTGAGCGTGGTGAGAACCGGGATGTTATCGGTAGTGAGCGAGTATTTGCCGGGCAGGAAGGTGTCGCCGAACTGGCCCACATAAACGAACTGGGCGATCTGCGATTCGCGCACGATCAACTGGGCGCCACGCTTGATTTCCTTGTCCTCGTCGGGATAGCGGAACGACAGGGTATCGCGGGAATCATCGGTCCACTCGATAATCTCCAGCAACTGGCCTTTGATAAAATCAATGATTCCCATAGCGGTTTCAAGATGGATGGGAGTGCCGGTTTTGTCCAGCTTGCAGCATTTTTAGGCAAACTCTTGAAAATTCATCATTTCCAAACCGCAAGAGGTTCCTTACAAGAAGCGCGCATGGATTTAACTCCGGAAAAACGCATAGCAGGGGTGCTGGCTCCGATTTTCGCCATTCGCGGCACTCAGGATTTGGGCATCGGCGACACGGCAGCACTCAAGGAACTGGTGGACTGGTCGGCCCAGTTTGGGATCAAGCTGGTGCAATTGCTCCCAGTCAATGAGACCGGGCCGGATAACAGCCCTTATAATGCAATTAGTTCCGTGGCGCTCGACCCGGCAACGCTGGCAATCTCTCCCCGCACGGTGCGGGATCTGAGCCAGGAGGATTACGAGGAGGTGCTCGGCAGCATGGATTTGGAAACGCTGCGGGCAGGTTCCGTGAAATATCCACAGGTGAAGGCGCTCAAGCAGCAGTTGCTGGAGAAGGCGTTCACCCGCTTTGCCACGCACATTCTGGCGAAGGCCCGCTCGCGCTCGAAGCCGTTCCATACCTTTTGCACCCGTCACAAGGCGTGGCTGGATGATTATTCGCTCTTTCGCGCGCTCGTCGAGTTGCACGGCCATGTGCAATGGGACCAGTGGCCGGAGGAGCATCGTACCATCGCCGCCGCCCGCCTGTGGCTCGAAGCGGCCCCCTACAAGACCCGGGTGGACATGGAGCGGCGGATGAAGTTTTTCGCCTACGTGCAGTGGATTGCTTTTGATCAATGGAAGGCGGTGCGCGAATACGCGAATAAACGGGGGGTGGCGCTGATGGGGGATGTCCCCTTTGGCGTGAGCTATTACAGCGCGGATGTGTATGGGAAGCCGGAGAATTTCGATCTCACCTGGTCCGGCGGCGCGCCACCCGAGAAGGTCTTCAAGTCCGATCCTTTCACCGAGAAATGGGGCCAGAACTGGGGCATTCCACTCTACAACTGGGTGGCAATGAAGGCGGATAACTTTGCCTGGTGGCGGCAGCGGGTGCGGAGTGTGCGCGAGTTCTTCAACCTCTTCCGCATCGACCACGTGCTGGGCTGCTATCGTATTTACGCCTTCCCGTGGCGTCCCGAGCACAACCTGGAATTTCTGCCGCTCGATGGAATCCAGGCCGCGGAGAAGACCGGGGGACGTCTGCCCAAGTTTCAGCCCAACGACGATCTCACGCCGGAAAATGCGGAGATCAACCAGATCAATGGCGAGGCCCTGCTGAAAGTGCTGATTGAGGAAGCGGGCACCTTCCGGCTCGTCGGCGAAGATCTGGGCATGGTGCCCGATTACGTGCGCCCCAGCCTCGCGAAGCTGGAAATCGCCGGTTTCAAAATTCCGCAATGGGAGGCGGAGAAGGATGGAACGCTCATTCCCGGCCACGAATATCCCGCGCTGTCCGTAGCCACTTATGCCACGCACGACCACCCTCCCCTGCTCACGCACTGGAATCAATTGCTGGACGCGATGAAGCAGCCCGATTGGGCTGCGCGTCAGGCCGCATGGGATGAGATGAAGAAGCTGGCGGGATTCGCCGGATTGCCGCCCTTCTACTCCCCGCCCGCTTACACCGATGCGATTCGCGAGGGACTGCTCAAGGGCCTCTTCGAAACGCCATCCTGGCTGGCGATCGTAATGATCACCGACTTCCTCGCGAGCGAGCAACGCTTCAACGTCCCTGGCGCAATCGCCGATTCCAACTGGAGTGCGCGCCTGGAGGAAACCGTCGCCGAGCTCAGCGAAGACCCGTGGGTCTATGAGCGCATGGAGAAGATGCGCGAGATCATTGCGGCGAGCGGACGGTGATGTGTGGGACGTCAGGTTGCGTTTACGAATTATCACTTACAACCAGTCCCGAAGGGACATTGGAAATTAGCCGGTGGTGAGGACCACCGGTTGACCATCCCACTCAAAATCACCTGCCCTGGCAGGGACAGCAGAAGAGGGAAACCACCGCGACGATCATAACCACGGGCAGGAAATCCACCCGCGCAAAGTGTCACAGGCGAAAGCGAAGCAACATTTCTTTTTTGGGAAAAACTGCTAGAGGTGAACCTCGTGAAACCCAATGTTTCTTTTCGGCCCGCCGTGGAGGCCGATCTTGATTTGCTGGCGGAGTGGAATCAGCAGTTGATCCAGGATGAGAGCCATCGCAATACGCTCGACCGGCCCGAATTGCGGGAGCGGATGGCGAAGTGGCTCGAGGGCGAATATCGCGGGGTGATTTTCATCGTGGCCGGTGAAACGGTGGGCTATGCGATTTACAAGGAATATGTGGAGGAGATTTATCTCCGGCACTTCTTTATCCGGCGCAACTTGCGGCGCAAAGGGTTGGGCCAGGCAGCCATGGCCCTGCTGATCCAGGAAATCTGGCCGCCGAAGCGGCTGACGGTGGAAGCGCTCTCCCGCAACCAGACCGCGATTGCGTTCTGGAGAGCGATGGGATTTGAGGAGTATTCCATCTGCTTCGAAATTCCGGCGCAAAATTGAGTGAGCCTGCGCCAATATTGGCGTTGAAGGAAAACAACCGAAGGGGCAGAGTGTAACACCCTTTATGAAAACTCCCGTCAAAGTCGCGGTGACCGGCGCTGCCGGTCAGATCGGTTACTCCCTCCTTTTCCGGATCGCCTCGGGCTCCATGTTCGGGCCGGACCAGCCGGTAATTCTCCACCTCGTGGAAATCGAGCCGGCCATGGGCACCTTGCAAGGCGTGGTGATGGAGTTGCAGGATGCCGCGTTCCCGCTGGTGAAAGGCATCAGGCCGACCGCGGATTTAAACGAAGGCTTTGCAGGCGTGAACTGGGCACTGCTCGTCGGCTCCGTCCCGCGCAAGGCGGGCATGGAGCGCAAGGATTTGCTCGGCATCAATGGCAAGATTTTCACCGGCCAGGGCCAGGCGATTGCGAAGAACGCCGCTTCGGACGTGCGGGTGGTGGTGGTGGGCAACCCCTGCAACACCAACTGCCTGATCGCGATGAACAACGCGAAGGACGTGCCGTCGGACCGCTGGTTTGCCATGACGCGGCTGGATGAAAACCGCGCCAAGTCGCAGCTCGCGATCAAGGCAAATGCGGAGGTGACCGAGGTCACCAATCTGGCGATCTGGGGCAACCATTCGGCCACGCAGTATCCCGATTTCACCAATGCAAAAATCGGCGGCAAGCCGGTCACCGAAGTGATTGCGGATCACGAATGGCTCAAGGGTCCATTCATCAGCACCGTGCAGCAGCGCGGCGCGGCGATCATCAAGGCCCGTGGGGCCTCCAGCGCCGCGAGTGCAGCAAGCTCGGTGGTGGATACCGTGGCGGGCCTGATCGCACCGACTCCCGCCGGCGACTGGAACAGCGTGGCCGTGTGCAGCGATGGCAGCTACGGCATCGAAAAGGGGCTGATCGCCTCCTTCCCCATCCGCTCGAATGGCAGCCAGTGGCAAATCGTGCCGGGCCTGCCGATTGATGAATTCAGTCGCGGGCGGATTGATGCCAGTGCGGCGGAATTGAGCGAGGAAAAAGCGATGGTCGCGGATTTGCTGCCGGGCTAATCCTCGCGACGCAAAGTCTCGGGCATATATAAATGCAGCACCACCAGCGCCACCATGGCGATGGCCCCGAGAAAGAGAAAGCCCGCATGAAAGCCCAGGTGATGAACAACGCCACCGGCGATCCACTGGCTAAGTGCCGCACCAATTCCAACTGCGGTGGAAATGGCTCCGAGCGTGAGATTGAAGCGACCAGTTCCTCTCGTGAGATCGGCGATCACCAAAACCGAAACCACGCCAAAGATGGCGGCGGCGATTCCGTCCAGGATTTGAATGCCCACCAGGAGGGTGGGACTGGTTGTGAGGGTGTAAAGCAGGCCCCGAATGGGAAGCACCGCAAAGGCGAGCAGCAGTAACGGCTTGCGCCCGCGCAGACCGGCCTGCCGTCCACACCAGCCCGCGAGGAGGGTAACGACTACCTGGGTCGTAATCACGCAGGCCGACATGAAGGCCATCGAGGTCTTTGCATGGCCGCGCGCCAGCATCTCTCCCAGCAGCGGCAGCATGGCGGCATTGGCAAAATGGAAAAGCACCGCGCAGCAAAGGAAAATGGCCAGCACCCGGTCTTCGAGCAGATCGAAAACGCGCAGGCGCGGTTGACTTTCATCTCCCGCATTCGCTCCCCGGGCGACCGCGTGATCAATCTCTCCCGGTCGGATCATGCCCAACGCCAGCAGCGTGGGAATCGTGCAGGCCACCACGAAATAGAAAATCCCGCGATTGGAAAACCAATAGCCAATGGCCCCCATGGCCAGAGCGGCCACGACATTTCCCGCCGAGCCAAAAGTGAGGTTGCGGGCCTGCCGCCGGTCAAAAAATCGCCGGCCAACCAGCCCCAATGAAATCGCGCACAAAGCGGGCCCGAAAAGGCTGGAAGTGGCGCCGATCAGCGCCTGCGCGGTCAGGACCGGCCAGAAGGATGGAAACCAGGCAATGAGCAGCGCGCCAAGTGCCAGCGCGACAATCCCCACCGCAATGAGCGACCGTTTTGCCCGCAGGTTGTCCACCAACTGCCCGGCCGGAGTCTGAGCGATAATCCCAGCGATCCCCGCTACGGTTAATGCGAGCCCGGCCTGCTGTTCATCCCAATGGAAACCCGCAAGATAGATGGCAATAAACGGCCCGACGCCGGATTGCACGTCGGCGAGAAAGAAATTGAGCAAGTCCAGTCCCAGCACCGTCTGCCGGGAGGGCAGTCGATCCGTCTTTGCGGTCGAAGTCGGGATTGGAAAATTGGTTCCTGGCTCGACCGGGGCGCCGCTTTCTAGAAGCTCGGAGGCCATGCTTTTGAATCGACCCGCCAGGCCTTCATGCGTGGCATTAAATCAAACTTCCGCTCAGAACATGAGAGTTTCGTAATCCCACTGGTGCAAGTGAAGTCGCTTTGCTAGGAAGGGTGCCGGTATGAATCAATATGATCCGACGGAAGCGATCTTTGGCGGCGTGACTTCACTTTGGGGCCGCATCTTTATGTTCTTTATGGCGACCATCATTGGGCATGGATTGGGGATGGTGGCCGCTTATGTCATGGAAGGCGATTCACTTTATATCGACCTTGATTTTAGCAGGATGGCCGGGGTTCCCCTCAGCTTTTTCTGGCAGGTGTTGCAAAACATGATTTATGGTGCCGGCCTGTTTTATCTGCTCCTGCTGGTCATCGCGTTTATTCTGTTCGCCTTCACCGAGCAATCGTTGCAGCTGCTTTTCCCGGGGTTGATGATTTTGCAGATCTGGGACAGCTTTTTCACGCAACGAGCCGTGGAATCGATCCCAAGTTACTATTCCTGGGTGCCCCATTTCTCTAACTGGGGCTATGCGCTGGCCGCTCTCTTTACCATTCTCGCGGCGAGCACGGTTTTCTGGCCATTGATTCCCCAATGGCTGGCGAGCAGAAAAACAGCGGAAGAAGAAGAAGGCTAGCAACTCACCGACGTCGCAGACCGGCGAAGCGAGCAGGGTTGAGAAAGCCGGTGAAAGAAACGCGCTCCTAATGAACGCTGGCGAACTCCTCATGCGGACGCATGGAGTGGAGCAGCAGGTCGTCGGTGAAGCGAAGGCGGCGGGCGAGTTCACGGGCGATATTCAAGATCAGCAACGCGAAAAGATGGATATCCTCATGCTTGAGCTGGATGAGCGCACGGCGGGACAGCACCATAATGCGGGTCTCCTCCAAGGCGATCGCCGTGAGCGAGTGCTTCTGCATGCTCAGTAGGGCCACGTGGCCGAAACACTCACCAACACCAAGTTCCTTCTTGTCGAGGATCACTTGATCGTTCGTGATTTGCAGATCGATCAACCCGCTTTCGACGATGTAAATGTGCGTCGGGTCTTCCCCGGCGCGGAACACGCATTCGCCCTTTTGGAAAGTAGCCACTTCCAGGCGACGAAAAATCTCCTGCTGCTGGGCGTCGGTGACGCCGCCGAAAATCGAAATCTTGGACAGGATGGAAATCACCGGAGTCACATCCTGAATGGGTGAAAATGTCGTGTTCACAAGTGGGGGTAAAGCTTATCGCTTGCCAAAAATTGGATGGCAACTGGTTTTTCCTTAAAAAATTATGGAATTTATGGGAATAAAATATTCATGAATTAGCTTTTAGCAAATTTTGCGATCACTTCCGGGTATAAAATGTGTTCAGCCATCTGGATCCGGGCATGGAGAGTCTCGGGCGTATCATCGGCGAAAACGGGGACTTCCCGCTGGGCAATAATTTCTCCCGTGTCCATTCCCGCATCCACATAATGCACCGTGCAGCCCGTCTTTTCCGCCCCGGCGACCAGGGCCTGTTTCCATGCCTCCAGCCCGGGAAAAGCAGGGAGGAGGGAGGGATGGATATTGATGATCTTGCCGGGAAAGGCTTCGAGCAGCGGAGTTTTGACCATGCGCATGTAACCGGCGAGGACGACGAGATCGACCTTCGCTTCTTGCAACAGTTGCACGAGCCGCGCTTCGGCTTCCGGCTCGAGCTTGGTGCGGAACTTGCCGGGGACGAGGTATTCGGCGCGGATCCCGTGGGATCGGGCGTGATCCAGAATGCCAGCGGTTTCCACATCGGAAATGACAATGACCGTTTCGGCAGCCAGCTCGCCGCGGTCGATGACGTCTTGAATGGCCCGATAATTGGAGCCCTTTCCTGATCCCAGAACACCAAGGCGAAGAGAAGTTGAGGCCATGCTACGCTTTCGACGCTCCCATCTTTTGGATAATGTTTGTCGTCGAGCGTCCGGGCACCAAGGAGAGCAGCTTGATCTCGGTATCAGCCGCCTGCAAAGCACCACGCTCTTCCGGGTTGAGGCTTTCCACAGTGTAATCGCCGCCCTTGGCATAAACCTGCGGCTTGATCTCGTTGATGAGGTTCGTCACCCGCATCTCGGGAAAAATGGTCACGTAATCCACGCTGCCAAGCGCGGAGAGCACCTCGGCGCGGTCGTCTTCGCAGTTCAGCGGGCGGGTCGGCCCTTTGAGCTGGCGCACGGAGTCGTCGCCATTCACGGCCACCAGCAGGGCATCGCCCAACTGCCGGGCCTGCTCCAGATAGCGGACGTGTCCGGCGTGCAGCAGGTCGAAGCAGCCGTTGGTGAAGACGAGCTTGCGCCCGCTCCGGCGAAATTCCTCGGAGATGGTGGCCAGCTCGGCGGCGGTCTTAATTTTTTCCAAAGCCATACCCATCATCTTGCACAGGAATTTGTCCGCGACAAAACAATTGGTATGCGACGTTTCACTAGTTATGGTAGGGGCGTATGCAAGACCCTCGCTTTGATCAGCTCGCCAAGTTGCTCGTCCGTTACTCCACCGCCCTCAAGCCGGGCGACCATGTGCTGATTGATGCCTTCGACATCCCCCAGGAGATGACCATCGCTCTCATCCGGGCAGCCCGCGCGGCGAAGGCGATCCCTTTCGCGCAAACCCACCATTCCCGGATCGCCCGCGAGATGGTGAAAGGCGCGGAGGAGGCCCAATACGATGTAATCTCCGAGCTGGAACTGGCGCGGATGAAGAAGATGCAAGGCTACATCGCGCTCCGCGGCAGCGACAACGTGACGGAGATGAGCGACGTGCCCTCCGAGAAGATGAAGATGGTGATGAAGAAGCTGCACCCGGTGCTCGACCATCGCGTCAAGAAGACCCGCTGGTGCGTGCTGCGCTGGCCCACGCCTTCCATGGCCCAGCTCGCGGGCATGAGCACCGAGGCGTTTGAGAATTTCTATTTCGACGTGTGCACCTTCGATTACGCGAAGTTCAAACCCGGCATGAAGGCGCTGAAGGCGGCGATGGAAAAGACCGACAAGGTCGAAATCAAAGGCCCGGGCACGGATTTGAAATTCAGCATCAAGGGCATTCCGGCCATCGTGTGCGGCGGCAATTACAACATTCCCGACGGCGAGGTCTTCACTGCGCCAGTGCGCGATTCGGTGGAAGGCGTGATCTCCTATAATGCGCCGACGATTTACCAGGGCACGGCCTTCGACAACATCCGGCTCGAATTCAAGGCGGGCAAGGTGGTGAATGCCACCGCCAACAACACGAAGAAGCTGAACGAGATTCTCGATTCCGATCCGGGCGCGCGCTACATCGGCGAATTTGCCATCGGGTTCAACCCGCGCATCCTGCACCCCATGCGCGATATTCTTTTTGATGAAAAGATCTGCGGCTCTTTCCACTTCACCCCCGGCCAGGCCTACGAGGAGGCGGACAATGGCAACCGCAGCCAGGTGCATTGGGATATGGTGAACATCCAGCGCAAAGACTACGGCGGCGGCTCGATCTACTTCGACGGCAAGTTGATCCGCGAGGACGGCATCTTTGTGCCCAAGGCGCTGCAGGCGCTGAATCCCGATCGTTTGAAATAACCCCGGTCACCTTCCCCACCTGCCGATTTTTCCCATGATCAACCTGCTCCGCTCTGATCTGCTGGAAAGCGACATTGCGCGCATTCTGGCCCAAGTGCCGGCGGGCCCGATCCTGCCGGGACAGGGTGATCCGAGCTGGGCGGCGGCGGCACAGCATCCCACCGTGCAGCAATGGCTCACCCCGGTGGGGGAACTGGCCAGCAACGAGTTGCACGATCCATTTCCAGCATTGGACGACGATCTTTACCGGGAGTTTTTTGCCACCGGCGGCCGGGCCAATTTCGAGCAGCGCTACTTCGAGCGGCGGCGACAGCTTTCGCGGGCGGCGATTTGCGCGCTGCTGGATGACAGCCCGGTGCATACCGAGTGGATGGCGAGCATGGTGGTAAAGGCGGGCGCGGTGATGGAAGAATATTCGTGGGCGCTCCCGGCGCATATCAACTCGCCCTCGGGCAAGGACCCGATGCACCTCGACCTTTTTGCCGCTGAGACGGCGATCCTGATGGCCGAGCTGCTCGACCTCTTCAACGTGCTGCTGCCGGAAACGCTGGTGACCAACATCCGCCAGCGGTTGCGACGGGAGATGTTCGAAAATTACGCGAACCGCCACGAGGATTTCTGGTGGGCCAAGGCTTCGAATAACTGGAACGCTGTGTGCCATCGGGGCGTGCTCGGCTCTGCGCTCGCGATGGAGCAGGATCTCGATCTGGTGGCCCGCATCTTCATGCTGGCGCGCAAATATCTGCCCATCTACCTGCGCGGCTTCGGCCAGGACGGGGCCTGCGCGGAAGGGCCGAGCTACTGGCAATATGGGTTCGGCGCCTTTGCCCTGCTCAATGAGCAACTGGAAATCCGCAGCGGCGGAGAGCTGTCGTTGTTTGAGGAGGATTCGCGCATCCGCGAGATTGCGCGTTACGGCCCGCGGATTTCGCTGTCGAATTTTCACTTCGTCAACTTCGCCGACTGCCCGCGCGAGGGGGCGCTGAATCCCGCGTTGCTGACGTATCTCGGCGAGCGGCTTGATGACGATATGCTGCGGGCACACGGCTACCGCGGTTATATGCGGCTGGCCGAGATGGGAGTAAATCCCGAGGCCACACGCTGCGATCTCACCTATCTCACCCGACTCGTGCTTAACTGCCCGCGCGAACATTCCGCCGAACGTACGATCGAACCGGAAGACACCTATTTCCGCGATTTCGATATCCTCGTCGCCCATGGCCGCGACAAGGCGGGCGTGCTGTGGGAATTTGCGGCGAAGGGCGGCAATAATGCCGAACAGCACAATCACAACGATTGCGGCAGCTACCTGCTCAACCTGAACAGCGAGCCTTTTGTCATCGAACTCGGGGCACCGGAGATGACGCGCGCGTTCCTCAAGCAGCATCGCTACGATCATCTGGCAGCGCGCACGATGGGGCACTCGCTCCCGATCATCAATGGCGTGGAGCAATCCGCCGGCCCGCAGTATGCGGCACGGATGCTTTCCTGCGAGATGAGCGAGGATCACGCGGATTTCTCACTCGACCTTAGTGCGTGCTATCCGATTTCTGCGAACTGCAATGATCTCGTGCGCAGCTTCTATCTCGACAAAAAGAAGGGCCGCCTGCGCGTAAAAGAGTTTTACGAACTGACGGTCGCGAACTCCTACGAGACCGCGATCATTACCGATCTGCCAATTCGACGACTGGAAATGAGCATTGTCATCATGGGCAACAAATGCTCGCTCCAGGTGGTCCCATTCGAGCTCACCACGGTGGACCGGGTGGAAGAGCACGATTTCCGCGATCATCTGGGGCAGACAAAAAGAATCTCGCGGATCGTCCTGAAGCCGGAGCGCCAGGGAGAACAGAAGTTCGTGGGCTATGAGTTCGTGATCGCGAAGTAGAAGAGTGTCCGCAGATTTCGCAGATTAACGCAGATTTTTAGAGCATCTCTCGAAATAAATTTCCGAAAGAAAAGGCTGGTACGACCACTAGGGGTTGTGGTTGAAGGGGATCTTGCCGCGCCCTGAATTAGAAATTGCGTTTGAGAATGCCACCGTTGA
>Ga0157374_10000121_pt1 | contig 70618 bp, 60 predicted proteins | sample M25metaG_FD_115308 | JGI IMG/M metagenome (GOLD analysis project Ga0157374, IMG submission 115308) | Miscanthus rhizosphere microbial communities from Kellogg Biological Station, Michigan, USA - M2-5 metaG | ecosystem: Host-associated > Plants > Roots > Rhizosphere > Soil | place: USA: Michigan...
CACGAGCGAGCGGCATGCGCTGACGATGAACGACATCGGACGGGTGTCGCTGACGCTGCAAAAGCCGGTGGTGTGCGACGTGTATGACGAGCAGCCGGCGACGGGCGCGTTCGTGCTCATCGACGAGGCCACGCATCATACGGTGGCCGCCGGCATGATTCGTGCATACTCTGCCTGACGCGGCCTGAGGCTCACCAAGCAGGCGACAGACGGCCGCATGAACTCGAACGGGACGGATGGCGTATGGGCAAGGTGTACTTGATCGGTGCGGGGCCAGGGGCGGCGGACCTCATTACGGTGCGCGGTGCCCGTTTATTGGGCATGGCGGACGTGGTGCTGCACGACGCGCTGGTCGAACCGGAAATGCTCGAATACGCGCCGACGGCTCGCAAGATCGCTGTCGGCAAGCGCTGCGGTCGGCGCTCGACGGCGCAGCAGTTCATCAATAAGCAAATCGTCGATGCGGCGCTGACGCACGAGTTCGTGGTGCGGCTGAAGGGTGGCGATCCGATGCTGTTCGGCCGCGCGGACGAGGAAATGCGCGCACTGGAGCAAGCCGGTATCGAGTACGAAGTGGTGCCGGGCATCACGGCGGCGCTCGCGGCCGCGTCGGCCGTCAAGCGCTCGCTGACCTTGCGTGGCGTTTCGCGAAGTGTGGCGCTGGCCACGCGCAGCCGCGCACCGGATTCGCAGGAAATCCGCGAGCAGGTCAATGCCGATTCGCTGGTGTTCTACATGGGCCGCGACAGCGCGCCCGAGATCGCGCAGCAACTGATCGATGCGGGACGGGCTGCCGCGACGCCGGTTGCGATCGTGGAAGCTTGCAGCACCGCCCGCGAGCGTACGCTGACATTGACGCTCGAAGCGCTCGCGGCGGGCGAAGCCCAGCAGTGGCTCGATCCGGCTCAGCCGAGCCTGCTGATGATCGGCGAGGCGTTCGCCGAGCGTGGGGCGCGGACACAGGACGCCAGCGGGCAAGGCTTGGTCGACGAACGGCCCGCGCGCGCTGCGGCCTAGCGTCACCCTCTCGCCGGGCCTACGGTTCTGCGCGCGCTTCAGAGCCGAGGAATGCGGTGCTGCCGCAGTAATTCTTCAGGGATCCGCAAAGCTTTACTCAGCTCGTGGTAATCCACCCCGAATATTCGGTGATGGTCCGCTGCGGGAAAGTCGTCCCGCGCAACCGTGTTGCCGACGATATACATCTCGCGTATTCCCGCTCGCAGCGCTGCCTCTTCTCCTCCCGGCGTATCTTCGAATCCAACGAGCTCGTCAGGGGGCACCCCTAGCAACTCCGCTGCTTTGAGATAGCCTTCCGGTGCGGGCTTCTTCTGCTTCACGTCATCTCCGGTAACCGTGTAGCTGAATGCGTCGCGTGTCCCCGTCCAGTATTTCATTGCGTCCACGCTCTCTCCGGGACTGTTCGTCACCAGCGCGACCGGCCCATGGGTCCTGACGTGCGCGAAAAATTCGGGCGCTCCTCGCACCGGCTTGATTCCGTTCTTCCTGACGAGGTCTCGGAATATCTCGTCCTTCTTTTCGTAGAGCTTCAGTTCTTCCGTGGTCAGGTCGCGATTTTCTCGCTTACGGATCTCGCGGATGACGATCTCTTCGTCGCTGCCGTGGAAGTGATTCGGCTCGTCGGCTTCGACCTTGATATTGAAACACTGATCGAAGAAGACGCACCACGCTTGAGCGTGTACAGGCGCACTGTCGAAGACCGTACCGTCACCATCCGTTACCGATGCAAATCGGCTGTCGCGGCCGTCGTCCGAGAACGTAGCTCGCGCAAGGCGCGGCGCGTCGCCGGGTTGCGAGAGGCGCATAGCCCGCAAATGGCTCAGCGGGCCTTCCAACGGGTGGCCGAGGTGACTCTTGTGCAACCGACCGAGGTCCAGCGTATCGTTATCGGCACCGTCCGGCGACAGCCGAGCTGCTGCGTGGCGAGGCCTGTACGCACCTTGTGTATCTCCTGTGTCTCCAACTCTCATGTCAATCCTCCTGTCGAAGATTCGACCGCACGTGCGTCGCCCGTCACGGGGGTGGAGCGGGACTGCGACGGAGCGGCGCCTTATTACGATGCAATGCACCTGGAACGAGCGGATGTTAGGGCCCTTCGTCTGATTCCAACGGAATGGAGGCGAAGGCCGGGGGGAGGAAACGAATTCTCGAAGGCTCAGGCGAGCAGTGCGCTTTCAGTGAGAGGCGGCGAGGGAAGGCAGAAGATGGGGAGCTTTTGTGAACGCGGGCGAGGCACCCGGCTCGTCAGCGTTGACCCTGTCGCTGATCGCGTACGCCGATCAGCCGTTGGCAGTACGCGGCGAGCGCGTCCAGTACCGCGTCGTCTTCGCCGACGGGTTGAGCGCAGCGAATCTCGACACCTGAGTGTGCGGCGCGGCATTGGTCGACGACAGCAGGCAGATCTCGCCGAATGTGTCCACCTATGCCTATGAACACCGGCACCACCGTCACCACCGTGCAGCCGGCCGCCACCTGCGCCGCGATGGCCGTCGGCAGATCCGGCGTCATCAGTTCGAGGAATGCCAGGTCGACGCGCGCGTCGGGGCCGGCTAGACCGCGCAGCTTCGCAGCGAGCCGTTCGAACGGCTCGGCCCAGCGTGCGTCGCGCGCGCCGTGGCCGAAGAGAACGATGCCGTTGCGTACCGTCGTCATGATGATCGCGCTCCGAACGTCAATGCCGATCGACCCACTTCAGCGCCACGAAGCCGAGCACGAGGTAGATCAGTGCGGGCGTGGCCGCTGTCATCGGCGCGGGCCATGTGGTGAGCATGCCGATATGCGAAAAAAGCGTGTTGATGAGCTGAAAGCTCATGCCGAGCATGATGCCACCGAATACCTTCACGCCGACCACACCCGCACGCGTATGCAGGTACGCGAACGGCAGCGACAGCACGAGCATGACGAGCACGGCGAACGGATAGAGCAGCTTTTTCCAGAGTGCGATGTCGTAGCGCTGAGTGTCCTGCCGATTCTCGGTCAAATGCTGGATATACCGGAACAGGTTGAACATCGACATCCGGTCGGGCGCGATCAGCAGCACCGAGAGGATTTGCGGCGTGAGCTCCGAGCGCAGCGAATATTCGGGCAGCGTCGTCTGCGCCGCGCGGTAGACGGGGTTCAGCGCGTCGGCGGGGTGCGCGTCGGGCGGCGCGATGCTCGTGAGCTCGGTATCGGTGACACCTTTGAGCAACCAATGGCCGTTACCCTGGTAGCGACCGCTTTGCGCGATGCGTATGTTCGTCAGCCGGAACCCGGGATCGAACTCGTAAATGCGCACATTGCTGATCGACGTGTCGGGCATCAACTCGCCCACGTTGACGAAGCGCGTGATGCGCTCGCCGTTCTCGCGCGCGCCGAGCGTGTCCTTGACCCAGACGCCCGACGCGAAATTCGTCGATACGGCAGAGCCGAGCGCTTCGAGCCGGACGCGCTCCGATAATTGATCGGTATACGGCCCGACGACTTCTCCGATGAAGTAGGTCAGTGCCACGATGGGAATGCCGATCTTGAGCAGCGACCGAAGCGCCTGCCCGGTCGCGAGCCCCGAAACGCGGAAGATCGTGTACTCGGAGCTCGCGGCCATTTGCGCGAAGACGTAGATCGCACTGATCAGCGCCGCCACCGGGATGATCTCGTAGAACCGCGACGGCGTTTGCAGCGCGACGCGCAGCACGGCATAACCGAACTTGTAGTTGCCGTGCCCGACCGTGTTGAGCTCGTTGATCAGATCGAAAAAGAAAAAGAGCCCCGAGAACGCGAACAGGATGAAGATGAACGCGAGATAGATCTGGCGGGCGAAGTATTTTTCGTAGATGCGCATCGCGTCACGCTCCTGCCGTGCGCTTGAACAGCGCGCGCGAGATCAGCGGCCGGTTGCGCACGCGCAGCCAGAACACTACGACGACGAGCGCCGTCACGACCGCATGCAGCCCCAGCAGGCCGACGACGAACGACATCCGACCCTGTTCGACCCACGACTGCACGACGTTGAGCAGGTTCGAGTAGGTCAGAAAGATCAGCACGGCCATGACAAGGTTGATCGTGCGCCCGCGACGCGGATTCTGATAGGCGAGCGGGATCCCGAGCAGCATCAGATTGATGGCCATGAGCGGCAGCCCCGTGCGCCAGGCGAACTCGGCGAGATTCGTGTTGCTCGGGTGGCGCAACAGCGCGAGTGTAGGCAGACCGGTTGTCGATGGCTTGCTGACGACCGGCTGTTGGGTGATCTTTACGCCGTAGCGCTCGAATTCCATGATGCGGAAGTCCGGCTTGCCCGGCTCGCCGTCATAGCGGCGGCCGTTGTCGAGCACGACGAATCGCGCGCCGTCTTTTTCGGTTTCGGTGTGACCCTGCTTCGAGACGACGACGCTCACCTTGCCGTGTTCGGTGCTCGTCACGAAGACATTCTCGACCTTCGCCTGGTCGGGCGTCATCTTCTCGACGAAAAAGACGCGATGGCTCGCGGGCGATTCGCGGAACTGGCCCGGCGCCAGCAGCGACACCTCGTCGCGCTGTTGAAAACGCGCGCGGATGAGCTTGTTTTGCGCGTTGGACCAAGGCCAGCCCACGTACGCGAAGAACGCGATGAGCAGCAGCATCGGCGCCGCGAAGGTGGCGATCGGCTTGATGAAGCGCGTGAGACTCACGCCGGAGGCGAGCCAGACCACCATTTCCGAATCGCGGTACCAGCGCGTCAGGACGAACAGAATCGAGACGAACAGCGTCACCACGAGCATCACGGCGAGATAGCCGATGACGGTGAGCCCGATCAGCACGAGAACGTCCTTCGGGTCCACTTCGCCCGAAGCGGCAAAGCCGACGATGCGGATCATCATCGTCGTCAGAAAGATGGTCAGCAGCACCATGAAAACGGCGCCTGCCGTATATGCGAGCTCGCGCTGCAAGGAGCGTTCGAAGATCATTGTCGGCGAGAGATGGCGGGGGCGGAGAACGCGGACGGTGTGCGTCGCGGTCCGACGCCGCAAAAAAATAGCGGATAATTGCGGCTACTTTCCTTCAAAGCAGTAGCCGAATTTTATCCGAGGACGAGCGCGATGGACTTTAGCATAAAAGCCTGTGAGTGGACGAAAGGCACGACGAACGGTTTCCTGACGGGCAAATCGGATTGCATCGTGCTGGGCGTCTTCGAGTCGCAAACCCTGAACGGGGCGGCGCTCGAGATCGACACGGCCACCAAAGGGCTCATTACGCGCATCGTCAAGGCCGGCGATATGCAGGGCAAGAGCGGCACGACCCTCTTTTTGCCGGAGGTCTCCGGCATCGGCGCGTCGCGCGTGCTACTGGTCGGGCTCGGAAAGCAGGACGGCTTCGGGCAGAAAGCCTACGGCGACGCCGTGCGCGCCGCCTGGCGCGCCATTCTCGGCACGAAGATCGCACAGGTCACGTTCACGCTGAGCCAACTGCCGATCCAGGAGCGCGGCGGCGAGTGGGCCGTGAAAGCCGCCATCCTCGCGCTGCGGGCCGAAACCTATCAGTTCACGCAGATGAAGGGCAAGCCCGAGCCCGTCAAACGCAACCTCAAGCGCATCGTTTTCAGCGTCGACGCGGCGGACGAGAAGCTCGCCAAGGCCGCGGCCAAGGAAGGCGCCGCACTGGCGAGCGGCATGGACCTCGCCCGCGATCTCGGCAATCTGCCCGGTAACGTATGCACGCCGACCTACCTCGCCGACACGGCGAAAAAGCTCGGCAAGGAATGGAATCTGAAGACCGAGATACTGGGCGTGAAGCAACTCGAGGCGCTCAAGATGGGCTCGATGCTGTCGGTCACGCGCGGCTCGGCCCAGCCGCCGCAATTCATCGTCATGCAGTATCAGGGCGCCGGCGCCAAGACGGCGCCGATCGTGCTCGTCGGCAAGGGGATCACGTTCGATAGCGGCGGCATTTCGCTGAAGCCCGGCGAGGGCATGGACGAAATGAAGTACGACATGTGCGGCGCGGCCTCCGTTTTCGGGACGCTGCGTGCGGTTGCGGAACTCGGCCTGAAGCTGAACGTCGTCGGCATCGTGCCGGCGTGCGAGAACATGCCGAGCGGCACGGCCACGAAGCCGGGCGACATCGTCACGAGCATGTCGGGCCAGACGATCGAAATCCTCAATACGGATGCCGAGGGCCGGCTCGTGCTCTGCGACGCCTTGACTTACGCGGAGCGCTTCAAGCCGGCGGCCGTGGTCGACATCGCCACGTTGACGGGAGCCTGCGTGATCGCACTCGGCCATCATATGAGCGGACTCTTTTCGAAAGACGATGCGCTGGCCGGCGAGCTGCTCGATGCCGCGCGCGAGGCCGCGGATCCGGCCTGGCGCATGCCGCTCGACGAGGAGTATCAGGAGCAGCTCAAATCGAATTTCGCCGATGTCGCCAATATCGGCGGCCGCCCGGGCGGCAGCGTCACCGCGGCCTGCTTCCTGTCGCGCTTCACGTCGGCCTATCCGTGGGCGCACCTCGATATTGCAGGTACGGCGTGGAAGAGCGGGGCGGCCAAGGGTTCGACGGGCCGGCCGGTGCCGTTGCTCACGCAGTTCCTCATCGACCGCGCGGCGCAGTGATGGCGGCACGCATGGCCTCTTGCGCGACGAGGAGCCCGCGGTGACGCGCATCGATTTTCATACGAATGTCGGCGACTCGCTGCTCTACGCATGCCGGCTCGCCCGCAAGGCCTACCTGGCCGGTCAGCCCATCGTCGTGCTGGCCGACGCGGCGCGCCTGCGCGCGTTCGACGAGCGGTTGTGGACCTTCTCGCCGCTCGAGTTCGTGCCGCACTGCATGGCGGGTCAGCCGCTCGCCGAGCGCACGCCCGTGGTACTCGCGACCGATCTCGAAGCGGCGCCTCACCATCGCGTCTTGCTCAATCTCGGTGCGACGGTGCCGGCGCAGTTCGCGCGCTTCGAGCGTCTGCTCGAAGTCGTCGGCAATGCCGAGGACGAGTTGCTTGCGGGCCGCGAGCGTTATCGCTTTTATCGCGACCGCGGCTATGCGCTCAACAACTACAAGCAGGGCGCCTGAGATGGCGCACTAGCGTTTGTCCGACACCCGCAAGGCCGGCATGCCATCGTGGCGCAAACGCCCGGGCCGTCCAGCCTAACGGGCCGATCCAAGAGAAAGGGAGACCCATCGTGACCGATCCCAAGCATCCCGAACATTCGAGCGATTCGAGCGATCCGGGCGATCCCGATTCGCTCCCCGTGCTGACCGACGTACTCGTGGCGGGGCGGCCGCCGATGTCGCGCCCTACGGCACAGCACGAGCCCGATGCCGCGACGCGAAGCGAGCCGTCGATGCACGAATCGGCGCGATCGTTCGCGACCGCGGAGCAGCAGGAGGCACGCCGCCCGACGGAGTCGAGCACCGAAGCCGTCCGAGCCGCGCAGATCGAGGAGTTTGTCGAGCCGGCTGCCGCTGCACCATCGACATCCGCGGAAGCGCCGGCCGATACACCAGTCGAAGCGCCGATCGAGGCATCCACCGCGGCAGAGCGACAGGCAGAGGTAGAGGTAGAGCGACAAGCTAAGGCAGCGCAAGACGCAACGGCGCAACAACAGGCTCAGGCCTCGGCGCCGCTATCGTCAGCCGCGCCTGCCGTCGAACTGCCTGCCGCGGAGGATTTGTCCGAACGCGATGCGGAGCAGCTTGCCGAGCGTCTGCGCGTGCGGTTTGCAGGCTACCTGCGCGAGGAAGGGCGAGCGGTCATAGAAGCACGTTGCCGCGACGCTTTGCAGGAGCACACGAGCTGGCTCGTCCGGCAAGTGACGCGTGAAGTCGCGCTCGCCCTCGAAGGGGAGGTGGTGGGCTGGGTGCGCGACGCGGTGCGCGAGGAACTCGCGGCGCACCGCGCATCGCGCCGCCCGGGCGCGTAATACGTGCCCGGCGTCAGCCGGTGACCGCGCCCTTGTTCGCGGGCCGCGCAAGCGCCGCGTACTTCGCCAGCACGCCCCGCGTGTAGCGCGGCGCCGGCTGCTTCCACGCCGCGCGGCGGCGTTCGAGTTCGGCATCGTCGACGTTCAGCTGCAACAGCAGCTTGTGTGCATCGATCGTGATCGAATCGCCCTCCTGAACGAACGCGATCGTGCCGCCCACGAATGCTTCGGGGGCGACGTGACCGACCACCATGCCCCAGGTCCCGCCCGAGAAACGGCCGTCGGTGATGAGCCCCACCGATTCGCCGAGGCCCTTGCCGATCAGCGCCGACGTGGGTGCCAGCATCTCGGGCATGCCGGGACCGCCTTGCGGGCCCAGATAGCGCAGCACGAGGACATCGCCGGGCCGGATCTGGTCGGCAAGAATCGCGGCCAGCGCGCTTTGCTCGTCGTCGAATACACGTGCAGGGCCCGTGATCGCGGGGTTCTTGAGACCGGTGATTTTGGCGACGGCCCCATCGGTCGCGAGGTTGCCCTTCAGAATGGCGAGGTGGCCTTCCTTGTAAAGCGCCTTGTCGATCGGGAAAATCACTTGCTGATCGGCACGCGGCACGCTCGGCACGTCCTTCAGTTCTTCGGCGAGGGTCTTGCCGGTGATCGTGATGCAATCGCCATGCAGCAGGCCCGCGTCGAGCAGAATCTTCATGACTTGGGGTACGCCGCCCGCGCGATGCAGATCGGTCGCCACGTATTCGCCCGAAGGCTTCAGATTGCAGATGACGGGCACACGCTGGCGCACGCGCTCGAAATCGTCGATCGTCCATTCGACCTCGGCCGCATGCGCGATCGCGAGGTAGTGCAACACCGCGTTCGTCGAGCCGCCCGTCGCCATGATGACGGCCACGGCGTTTTCGATCGACTTCTTCGTGATGATGTCGCGCGGCTTCAGATCGCGCTTGACCGCCTCGACCAGCACGCGGGCCGACTCAGCCGCGGACGTGACTTTTTCATCGTCGGGGTTGGCCATCGTCGACGAGTAGAGCAGCGACATGCCGAGCGCCTCGAACGACGAGCTCATCGTATTGGCCGTGTACATGCCGCCGCATGAACCGGTGCTCGGGCAGGCGTTTTGCTCGATGCCGTCGAAGTCTTCCTGCGACATGCGTCCGGCCGTGAATTCGCCGACGGCCTCGAACGACGAGACGATCGTCAGATCCTTGCCCTTCCAGTTGCCGGGACGGATCGTGCCGCCGTAGACGTAGATACCGGGCACGTTCATGCGCGCGAGCGAGATCATGCCGCCCGGCATATTCTTGTCGCATCCGCCGATGACGACGACGCCATCCATCCACTGACCCTGCACGCAAGTCTCGATGCAATCGGCGATGACTTCGCGCGAGACGAGCGAGTACTTCATGCCTTCGGTGCCCATCGACATGCCGTCGGAGATCGTCGGCGTCCCGAATATCTGCGGGTTGGCGCCCGCGTCTTTCACGGCGCTCACGGCGGCATCGGCGAGGCGTTGCAGGCCCGCGTTGCAAGGCGTGATGGTCGAATGGCCGTTGGCGACGCCGATCATCGGCTTGTCGAAATCGTCCTTCTTGTAGCCGAGCGCGTAGTACATCGAGCGGTTCGGCGCGCGGGCAACGCCCTGCGTGATGTTTTGCGAGCGACGGTTGTAAGCCATGGGGACTCCGGGTTCGTTCGATTGCCTGTAGATGCCGTGCACGCAAAGCCTGATGCGGGCGCATTGGCCGCATGCCGCAGCAGCTTTGCGTGGGGTGGCGCCAGAATGCCCTGACTCGATACGCGTGTCCAATATATTATTGATGGCTGATTAAGTCGAAAAACATATCAGACGATCGAAACCCGAAAGGGAAGGGAGCCCTCCATGACGCCCGATCTGCGGCAATTGCGTTACTTCGTCGCCGTAGCCGAGGAGCGGCACTTCGGCCGTGCCGCCAAGCGGCTGGCGATGACCCAGCCGCCGCTTTCGCAAGCTATCCGCGCACTCGAGGAGGAACTCGGCGTCGCGCTTTTCGCGCGCACGAAGCGTACCGTCGAGCTCACGCCGGTAGGCGCCGATCTGCTGCCGGAGGTGCGCAAGCTGCTGGCCGCGGCGGAGGGCCTGCGCCCCCTCGCGCAAAGCCTGGCGCGGGGCGAGGCCGGTACGTTGGCACTGGCGTTCGTTTCGACGGCCGATTACGGATTGTTGCCGCAGCTTCTGCGCGAATTCGCAGGACGCTACCCCGGTGTGCGGCTGCAGCTTGCCGAAGCGACGAGCGACGTGCAGATCGACGAACTCGTGGCGGGCCGCGTCGACGCGGGGCTCGTCATCGCGCCTTTGCCGCCGCGACACGCGGCGGCGCTGACCTACCTTCCCGTCATGCGCGAGCCGCTTATCGCCGCGCTGCCCAGCACTGCCGCGCGCGTGCGCTCGCGCAATCGGCATGGGGAGCCGCCCGAATGGGACGAGACACCCGTGACGCTCGCCGATCTGGCCCAGTTGCCGCTCGTGATCTTCCCGCGTCGTTTGGCGCCGGGGTTTTATGACATCATTACGGGCTGCTACGGTGCCGCGGGGCTCACGCCGCGCATCGGCCAGGAGGCGATTCAGATGCAAACGATCGTCAGCCTGGTCTCGGCAGGCATGGGCGTGGCGCTCGTGCCGCAATCGTTGCGCAACTTGCGCCGCACTGGTGTTGTCTACCGGCCGCTGGCCGAGCGTGCGCCGATCGTCGAGACCGGGCTCGTCTGGCGCACGGCCGATGTCAGTCCCGTGCTGGCCGGGTTCCTGGATGTCGTGCATGGCCACGCCGCGGCACTGGCGGCGAACGCCGCTGCGAATGCGTCGGCATGACCGTGGCGTCGCGCCGCCGCCACCCGGGCGCGGGCCGCGCGTCGCGGTCCTACCCGTCGATCAACCGTTCTATGCCAATTAAGCCTATACGATGCTGATTCATCCCAACTTCGATCCGGTGGCGATCCATCTCGGACCGCTCGCCGTGCGCTGGTACGGCCTGATGTACCTCGTCGCGTTCACGATGGCGATCGTCGTCGGCCGGCTGCGCCTGCGGTTGCCGCATGTCGCCGCGCAAGGCTGGAGCGTGCGCGATATCGACGACATGATGTTCTACGGTGTGCTCGGCACGATCGTCGGCGGGCGGCTCGGTTACGTGCTCTTTTACAAGCCCGACTACTACTTCATGCATCCGCTCGACATCTTCAAGGTCTGGCAGGGGGGCATGTCGTTTCACGGCGGCTTTCTCGGCGTCACGCTCGCGATGATGCTGTTCGCGTTCCAGCGCAAGCGCACCTGGCTGCAGGTGACGGATTTCGTCGCGCCGATGGTGCCCGCGGGGCTCGCGGCCGGCCGGCTCGGTAACTTCATCAACGGTGAGCTCTGGGGCCGCGTGACCGATCCGAACGCGCCGTGGGCGATGCTGTTTCAGAGCGCGACGGAAGACGACGCGCGCTGGCTCATCGCGCATCCCGAGCTCGCGGCGCGCTGGCATCTCGGCGAAATCTTCGCCAAGTACCATATGCTGCCGCGGCACCCGTCAGAGCTCTATGAGATCGCGCTCGAAGGCATCGTGCTCTTTTTCGTGCTCTGGTTTTTCTCGCGCAAGCCACGGCCCGTCGGTGCAACCTCGGCCGTGTTTCTGATGGGCTACGGGCTCGCCCGCTTCATCGTCGAGTTCGCGCGCGAGCCGGACGACTTCCTCGGACTGCTGGCGCTCGGCATGTCGATGGGGCAGTGGCTCTCGCTGCCGATGATCGTCGTGGGCATCGCGCTGTTCGCGTGGTCGTACCGTCGCGCGGACAAGGCGCCTGCCGCGCTTGCCCGCTGAGGCGGCAGAGCGCGGACGGCAGCGCTGGCTGGCGCCAGCGCAAGCCGGCAATGACCGGGAACCGCGCCTACCGCGTCATTTGCACCGAACCCGAGACATTCACGCTCACACGCGCCTTGCCCCCTTCGACGGGCAGCGGCGCCGCTTCCGCGGCGGGCGCCGCGGCCATCGCGCGCATGGCGAAGAGCGGTCTCGGCGGCGGTGCTTCCTGACCGATGTTGACCTGCCGTATCGTGTAGCCGTTGTAACCGAAGGCCTGCGCGGCCGATTCGGCTTGCTTGCGGAACGAGTCGATCGCCTGCCGGGTCAGGTGTTCGGCCGCCGTGCGCTGCGCTTCGGGCGACAATGAAAACGAGACATTGGCGACTTGCATCGACGTATTCATTTGCCCTGCAAGCTTCGACGCGGCGGCGAAATCGCGCGATTCGAGCACGACTTCCGTGCGTCCGCGCCAAGCGGAAATGCGGCCATTCCGATCGGTCGACGGATAGATCGAAAACGCGCCCGTACGTGCGCTCACGCCGGTCACGCTCTTTGCCTGCGCAAGCGCCGTGGCCGTGCGTTTGTTGAGGGCATCCGTCAATGAAGCCGCATCGGCGGCTTCCTGTTCGTAAAACAGCGTGATGTCGACGACATCCTGAGGCACTTCGTCGCTCGCCTGCGCGGATAGCGACAATACACCGGCCGGCGCGCTCTCCGCGGACGGCGGCGTGGCCGCGCGCGCCGCGTCGGTTGCGAATGGGGCAACACACGTCAGTGCGGCGGCGGCAACGAGCGTGAAAACAGTGGCGGTCGTTCTTGTCATCTCTCAGGTCCTTCTTCTTGGAAAAATCGATGGATGAGGTTCACGCCAGCCGTTCGGTGATGAAGCGCCATTCGGCTTCCGTGACGGGTGTGATCGACAGACGGTTGCCTTTCGCCAGCACGCGCATGTCGGCGAGCTCGCGATGCTTGCGCAGCTCGGCGAGCGAAATGAGCGGTATTTTCTTGACGAACTCGACGTCGACCAGCATCCAGCGCGGCGACTCGCGTGTCGATTTCGGATCGAAGTACGCGCTTTTGGGGTCGAACTGCGTCGGATCGGGATAGGCGCCGGAGACGACGCGGGCAATCCCCGCGATGCCGGGCTCGGGACAGCTCGAATGGTAAAAAAGCACACCGTCGCCGAGCTGCATCGTATCGCGCATGAAGTTGCGCGCCTGATAGTTGCGTACGCCGGTCCAGGGGAGCGTGCGCGAGGAAGCGGTGGCGAGATCGTCGATACTCGCTTCGTCCGGTTCGGACTTCATCAGCCAATAGCGCATAGGGTCGATTGAATGCGTTCAACGGTGGATGAAACCAACACGGCCCGGTAGTTTTGGCCTTCTCGCGCCGCAAATGAAAACGGCATCGGTCGAACCGATGCCGTCGAATAAAGTCCCCGCCTTGGCCGCTAGGCCGGCATCCTGAACCGGGAGTTCAGAATTGGTCGCAGTTAGCCGCACTTCGGGTACATCAGACAGAGTGACGCGCACACCCGTGCTGCAAATTTCCGCAACCGTGCACATGGCATTGGTTCAAGGAATTTATGACCTTGGCGAACCAGGCAGGGAAGCCGTAAAACTTGTGTAAAGCTCAACATACCGAACAGTCACAACCACCAGTGCTCGAAGCGTCGTGCCTCATGCAACGGCTATCGCGCTTCGCTTTGCTCCAGCACCGCGCCAAGCTGTTCGTTCATTTGACGCATTGTACGCCTGATTTCCTCGGCCGGGAATGCTTCCCCATGCCGGATACTTTCTTGCAGCTTGACCAGTTCCGACGCGAGCGAGAGGGCCGCCATGACCGCGATGCGATCGGTGCCGCGCACGCTGCTCACCGAGCGGACTTTCGTCATTTCGGCGTCCACGCGCGCAACGGCGTCGAGCAGTTGCGTTTCGGTTTCGGGGGAGCACGCAAGACGGTACGTCTGCCCGAGAATCGTCGCTTCGATCTGCTTCGTCGTCATGCGTTTTCTCCCTGCTGAGCCGCCGCGTTCGCCGAATTGCCGTGCTGCGCTTCGCGCTCGCCCGGTTCGGCGAGCAGATCGAGCTGGTTATCGCCTTCGTACGGGCCCTTCGTGCGCGGCAGTTTTTCGAGAATGGCGTTCAGGCGCACCTGCGCATCGTCGATCTTGGCAAGCAATGTATCGCGCTCGACTTGCAAGGCATTGCGTTCGTCGCGCAGGAGTTCGAGCTCGGCGCGGGCCGAGTCGTTTTCCGCGCGCAATTGCGCAAGCTGCTCTTCGAGCGCGTGGCGGGCCTGCTGATGGCGTTCGTTGATCGCGATCAGCCGGCCGATGTTGTGTGACAGGGTTTCGAGTTCGGTGAGCATCTGCTGCGTCCTCTAAAGACTTGCGCATTTTAGCGCGGAATACGCGAGCGTCCGATCCTTGTCTCGTTTCGAGACGTAACAACATCCTGTCGATTTGTGCCGATGTTGCCGCCCGAGACGCCAAAACGGTCGATTCTTGACGCTCATGGGGCCCGCTCCTACACTTGCGGCACTTTGGTGCCCGCGCGTTCGTTTCCGATGCGCGCGGTTAAACGGGAAACAGGGAGCGTGCGGCGTTTCGCGCGTCAACCTGTGCTGCCCCCGCAACGGTAAGCGATGCGTCGTCCGCGTTCGTCGCGGCGAAATCGATCCGAAGCCACTGCGCGCCTTGGCGCGTGGGAAGGTGGATTCGAGAGCTCGTCAGCCCGGATACCGGCCAAAGGGGGAGCGCCGCTCCCGACGACAACGCGAAGCTGCATCGCGTGTTTCGGGGCGTGCTCATGACGGGGTGGCCTGCGGGGAAGCGGGCTGCCTGCCGATCCATGGGAATACCAACGATGTCCTTGTCCATGCCCCGCGCGGCGTGCGTTGCGTTCGCAGGCCTGCCGCTTGCCGCGCTCGCGCAATCGGCCGCCTTCGATTCACCGTCGAGTTCGTCGACGGTTTCGGCTTCAGGTTCCATCTCCGCCTCCACCGCGTCCGATTCGACCCCTGGCACGTTGGAGCCGATCGTCGTGACGGCGCGGCGTTCGCCGCAGGCCCTCGCCGATGCGATCCCGCAAACCACGAGTTTTACGCGGCAAGATATCGAGGATTCGACGGCGATCGATCTGCCGGGGCTGCTGTCGCTCGCGCCGGGCGCGCAGCTCATTCGTAACGGCGGGCCCGGCGGCAATGCGTCGCTGACGCTGCGCGGCGGCTCGCCGACGCAATCGCTCGTGCTGATCGACGGGGTGCGCGTCGATTCGGTCAGTCTCGCGCAGGCGCAGATCGCGCAGCTTCCGCTGTCGCAAATCGACCATGTGGAGGTCGTGAACGGGGACGTCTCCGCGCTTTATGGCTCGGGCGCGATGGGGGGCGTCGTGCAGGTCTTCACGAAAGACGGCGGCAATCATCCGCCGCGTTTTCATTTTTCGCTCGGCTACGGCAGCTATCACACGCAAACGCAGGAAGCGGGTGTCGATGGCGCATTGGACAAGGAAGGCAAGACGACCTTCAGCTTCGATGTTTCGCGCTTCAAGAACGATGGCTTTTCGTCGATCGACCCGGCGCTCGCGCCGAATGCCAATCCCAATGCGAACGGTTACCTCAACGAGACGGTGTCGGCGGCGATTCGTCATCGGTTCAGCGACGAGTGGGACGCGGGCGTGCGCTTTTTTCAATCGAACGGCAACGCGAGTTTCGACAACCCGTTCGGAATGCCCTCCGATCTGAACGACCTCTACAGCAAAGTGCGCGAGGTCTCCGTATTCGCGAACGGCAAGCTGACCGATCGATGGACCACCCACTTCACCGTCGCGGAGGGCGACGATCGCAGTGTCGAGAAAACGAACGGCGCCTACGACAACCGCTTCGATACGAACAACCGCCAGTACACGTGGCAGAACGATTTCAAGCTGTCGCCGGACCATACGCTGCAACTCGGCTACGAGCATCTCGATCAATCGCTCGAGTCGGATATCTTCGCCGCGCCCGCGCGGCGCGTCGATTCGGCATTCGCGGGCTATACGGGCCGATTCGGCGCGAGCCGTATTCAGGCGAACGTGCGCCGCGATCAGTATTCCGATTTCGGCGGCGCGAACACCTACTACCTCGGCTACGGATACGACATCACCGAGCACTGGGGGGCGCGCTTCAGCTATGCGAGCGCGTTCCGGGCCCCGAGCTTCGACGATCTGTACTACCCCGGCAGCGGCAATCGATCGATCAGGCCCGAGCGCAGTCATGCTCTCGAGGCGGCGCTGCAGTATGCTTCCGATGCATTCGGCGTGGCGCGCCTTACCGCCTTTCAGACGAACTACAGCGACCTCATCAACTATGTGCCGACACAAGGGGGGCTCTTCTATATCGCGAAGAACGTGGGGCGCGCGAAGGTGCAGGGCCTGGAGGCATCGTGGCGCGGCCACCTCGGCAGGACCGATATCCGGGCAGCGCTCACGGTGCAAAACCCCGTCGACGAAGATGCCCACGTCGATCTGAACCGGCGTGCGCGGCACTTCGCATCGTTTGCGGCGAACCGGAGCATCGGCACGTGGCGCGTCGGCGGCGAGTGGATCGTGAGCGGCGCGCGCAACGATAGCGGCACTGTCCTGGGCGGATATGGCGTCGTGAACCTCTCGGCGCGCTACCGCATCACGAAGGCCTGGTACGTGGCCGCCCAGATCGACAATCTCTTCGATAAGCACTATGAGCTCGCCTATACCTACAACACGCCGCGGCGCAGTGCGTTCATCACGCTCGGCTGGCAACAGCAGTAGCGCGCGTGCGCCCGCGAGCGGGGCGCTCATCGTGCTTTGGGCGGCTCGGCGGAGGCTCGGGCCATGAATGCGCAACGCGCGATCGCCATCTGGCTTGCGCTGGCCGCGCTGGCGGGCATCGTATTCGTCGCCGCGCTGACGCTCGGCAGTGTGAGCGTCCCGCCGCTGCGCGCGTTGGGCGCGCTTGCTCATCCCGGCACGGCGGGCGCCGATACGATCGACGAAATCGTGCGCAGTCTTCGTCTGCCGCGTGCACTCGCGGGGTTCGGCTGCGGCGCTTTGCTCGCGCTGGCCGGCGCGCTGCTGCAGGTGCTGCTGCGCAATCCGCTTGCCGAACCGTACGTGCTTGGCGTATCGGGCGGCGCCGCCGTGTTCGCGATCGCCGCTTTACTCGCGGGCGCGGCATGGTGGCTCGTCGATGCGGCTGCGTTCGCGGGGGCCTTGTTCACCATCGCGCTCGTGCTCGGCTTCGCCCGCCGTGCGCTTGCCCGCGGCGAGCCGCAAGAGGCGTCGCCGCGGCTGTTGCTCACCGGTGTCGTACTCGCCACGGGCTGGGGGGCCGGCGTCACGCTCCTGCTGACGCTGGCGCCGGACGAGCGGCTGCGGGGCATTCTCTTTTGGCTCGCGGGCGACCTCAACGGCGTGGCCAGCCCATGGCCCGCGCTGGCGGCGCTCGCGCTCGCGCTGGCCGCGGCGGCATCGGTTGCGCCGCAACTCAATGTCCTCGCACGCGGCGAAGCGGTGGCGTTCGCCCTGGGCGTGAACGCGGGACAGCTGCGCTTGCGCATTTATCTGGTCGCGTCGCTTGCCACCGCCGCAGCGGTGACGACGGCGGGGACCATAGGCTTCGTCGGCCTCGTGGTGCCGCACGCGTTGCGTCTCGCGTTCGGCAACGATCAGCGCATGCTCGTGCCCGCGAGCGCGCTGGCCGGGGGCCTGTTCGTCATGAGTGCCGACCTGCTCGCGCGCACGGTCGCCGCGCCGGCGCAGTTGCCGGTGGGCGTGATCACGGCATTGTTCGGCGTGCCGGTGTTTCTGTGGATGCTGGCGCGGAGGTCGCGATGACGAGCGCGCGAATGGTCGTTTCGACGCTCGCGGCGTACGAGATCGCGCTCGACGCGGGCGAGCGCGTCTTGCTGGCCGATTTCACGCAGACGTTCGGCGCCGGCGAGCTCTGGTGCGTGGCGGGTCCGAACGGTGCGGGCAAGACGACGCTGCTTTCGACGCTCGCGGGGCTCGTGCCGCCGGCGCGGGGGCACGTTGCACTCGATGGCGTGCCGATCGGCGATTGGCGGCCGGGCGAGCTCGCGAAACGCCGTGCGCTGATGCCGCAAAACATGCACGACGCGTTCAGCGCAACGGTGTTCGACATCGTGCTTCTGAACCGTTTTCCGTATCTTGGCGGCTGGGGCTGGGAGACTGAGCGCGATCGCGCCGCCGCACACGCGGCGCTCGACGCGCTTGCGCTTGCCCAACTGGCGGCACGCGACGTACGTTCGCTGTCGGGCGGCGAGCGCCAGCGCGTGGCGCTCGCCGCCGCGCTCTGTCAGGATGCACCGCTTTTGTTGCTCGACGAGCCGCTTGCGCATCTCGACCTGCGTCATCAGATCGACTGTCTGACGTTGCTCGCGCACTGGGCCCGAGAAAGTCCGCGCACAGTTATATTTTCCTGTCACGATCTGAACCTCGCGCGTCGTTTCGCGACTCACGCGCTGCTGATGCCCGGCGACGGTACGGCGCATGCCGGGCCCGTGCGGGACGTGCTCACGCCCGAACTCGCGAGCCGCGTGTTCGGATACCCGCTCGTGCTGATCGAAGCCGACGGTCACGAGGCGCTCGTGCCCGCGCTGCGTCGACCTGAAAGGGAGTCCCCCGAACCTTGAACCCCCCAGTGAACCTGGCCGCATGTCGGCTTATGCCGATTCTTTCGCGAAATCGTTCGCCATCGGCACGATGATTTCGACCGAACCCATAGGAAAGGTATGAACGCCTCCGTTACGTTGCCCGTCGTCGAACCGCTCGACCGTTCGCTCGGCTCCGAGCTTCAACGCATCATCGACGGCAAGACCAAGCCGCCCGGCAGCCTTGGCCGGCTCGAAGCGCTCGCATGTCAGATCGGCATGATCCAGCGCACGACGCACCCCACGCTCGCGCGGCCGGCCATGATCGTCTTCGCGGGCGACCACGGCATCGCCGAGGAAGGTGTCAGCCCCTATCCACAGGCGGTCACGGCGCAGATGGTCGCGAACTTTCTCGCCGGAGGCGCGGCGATCAATGCGATCAGCTCGGTGGCCGGCTTCACGCTGGAGGTCGTCAACGCGGGCGTGGCCGCGACGCTCGAAGCGTTGCCAGGCCTCGTCGATATTCCCATCGCCCGCGGCACGCGCAACTTCGCACGCGAGTGCGCCATGACGCGCGAGGCGGCGCTCGCGGCCATCGCGGCCGGCGCGCAGCGCGCGCGTCATCATGCGGCGCTCGGCACCAACGTGATCGGCTTCGGCGAGATGGGCATTGCGAATACGTCGTCCGCGGCATGCCTGATGAGCCGCCTCGCAGGCGTGCCGATCGACGAGTGCGTCGGCCGGGGCACCGGACTCAACGATGCCGGGCTGGCGCACAAGCGCCGCGTGCTCGGCGCGGCGCTGGCGCGCCACGCAGGCGCGACGCAGCCGCTCGACGCCCTGGCGGCGTTCGGCGGTTTCGAGATCGCGATGATGACCGGCGCCTATCTCGCCGCGGCCGAGGCGAAGATGACGATCCTCGTCGATGGATTCATCGCCACGGCGGCGTTTCTCGTCGCCAACTCGCTCGCGCCGGCGGTGCGCGATTATTGCGTCTTCGCGCACCTGTCGAACGAGGCGGGTCACCGGCGCATGCTCGACACCTTCGACGCCAAGCCGCTGCTGGCCCTCGACATGCGGCTCGGCGAGGGCACGGGTGCTGCGCTTGCCTTGCCGCTCTTGCGCGCGGCGGTTGCGTTTCTCAACGAGATGGCGAGCTTCGAGTCCGCCGGTGTAGCCGGGCGCGGCGACGCCGGCCAAACAGGGCAACCCGGCGAGTCGGACCCGCTCCGCGGCGGGCGCGGCGCATCGTGACACGCCATGCCGGCGGCCAGGAGACCGAGCGCGTGCGCCGCCTCGATCCGCGCGCCGAGTGGCGCTATCTGTGCGCGGCGCTCGGCTATTTCACGCGCGTGCCGGTACCGTATGGCGTCGGCGCCGCGCAAGGCGATCTGGCCGGCGCCATCCGCTACTTCCCCCTCATCGGCGCGTTGGTCGGTGCATTCGGCGCGTTCGTCTACCTGCTGGCCTGGCGCGTTTTCCCAGCGTCGCTGGCCGTACTGCTTTCGATGGCGGCGACGCTGCTGGTAACGGGGGCCTTTCACGAAGACGGGCTGGCCGACTGCTGCGACGCGTTCGGCGGCGGCATGGCGCGCGAGGATGTCCTGCGAATCATGCGCGATCCGCGCATTGGCGCGTTCGGCGCGATCGCGCTCGTCTTGGCTCTCGCGATCAAATGGCAGGCGCTCGCCGCGCTTCCCCCGCTCGTGGCCGCTTGGGTCATGGTGGCCGCGCATGCGGCCAGCCGCGCGCTCGCGGCGAGTCTGCTCGTCACGCTCGATTACGCGCGAGCCGAAGGCAAGGCGGGCGCTGTCGTGCGGCGCCTGTCCGTACGCGCGTACGGCCTCATCGCTGCACTCGGGCTGCCTTGGCTCTTCTGGCCGGACTGGCGCGCCGGGCTTGCCGCGCTGGCCGTGGCGGCCGTGCTGCGCATGCTGATGTCGCGCTATTTCCAGCGGCGCCTCGGCGGCTATACGGGCGATTGCCTGGGTTTCGCGCAGCAAGTCTTCGAGCTGGCGATCTACCTCGTCGTTCTCGCGTGGATCTCGTCCTGATCCGCCATCCGCCGCCGGCTATCGAGCGCGGCGTCTGCTACGGGCGCACCGACGTGCCGCTCGCCGTCGACGAGCGCGAGGCGGCTGCCGCCATCGTCGCGCGGCTGGCGGCACTCGATGTCCCCCTGCCGCGCTCGCTCGTCACGAGTCCGCTCGTTCGGTGCGCCGGCGTGGCGCGTCAACTGGCGCGCCGCTTCGGCTGCGCCGAGACCGCCGACGCCAGGGTCCAGGAAATCGATTTCGGCGCCTGGGAGCGCCTCAGATGGGATGCCATCGACCGTGCGGCGCTCGACGCCTGGGCTGCCGATTTGCGCCACGCGCGCACGCACGGCGGCGAAAGCGTGGCGCAATTCGGCACACGCGTGGGCGAATGGTTCGAGACCTGGAAACGGGCGAGCAAGGTCGCGGGGGCGGGGCAGCGAGGAAGCAAGGCGCCGACGCTCGCCGTCACGCACGCGGGCGTGATCCGTATGCTGGCATCGCTCGCCCTTGCCGTACCGCTCGAGCGCACACTTGCGTGGCCCGTCGCGATGGCCGGCATCGTTTGGCTCCGGGGAGACGAGGAGGGCGACGCCTGGCGCGTGATTCGGTGGAATGGGTGACATTTGGCTGGATCGACCGGATCGATGAACCGAGGTTGATTCGCTCAGTGCGCGTCCGAAGCCCCGGCGGCTGCGCCCGAGGCAGGCCGTTTCGCTCGAGCCGTTTCCAGGTCGTGGCACAGCGCATCGATGCCTTCGGCCAGACGTGGCCCCGGCCGGTTGATCAGATCGCCGTCGATGGCGAACAGATTGCCGCGCGCGACGGCAGTCATGCGCGGCCACGCGCGCCAGCGAGCGAGATCGGGCAGCGGCGCGTCGGGTGAGGGCGCGGTGGCACCCTTGGCCGCCGTGACGATGGCCTCGGGGTTCGCCGCGACGACGGCTTCGACCGACACCGTGGGCACGCGAGCGGCCAGCTCGCCGAACACGTTGCGTCCGCCGCATAGCGCAATGGCGTCACTGACGATATGCGCGCCGTTGAGCGTCAGGAGCGGGCGGTCCCAGACCTGATAGAACACGCTGACCACGGGTCGCGCCGCATAGCGCGCCCGCAGCCGGGCGATTTCGTCGCGATAGCGCTGCGCCGCGGCGCGGGCCGTGCTTTCGGTGCCGAGCAACGTCCCGAGGCGTTCCAGATTCGTCGCGACGTCATCGACCTTGTGCGGCTCGCTGACGAAAAGCGGGATGCCCAGGGCGCGCAGCTTATCGAGCTGCCGCGTGTCGTTGCCATGCCGCCACACGACGATGAGTTCGGGCCTGAGCGCGACGATGCGCTCGAGATCGAGGGCGGAATTGCTGCCCACACGCGGCAGCGCGTTGGCTTCGGGCGGATAGTCGCTATAGGACACCGCGCCCACGAGCCGTGCTCCGCCGCCGGCTGCATAGACGAGCTCGGTCGTGTGCGGCGCGAGCGAAATGACGCGTGCCGCGGGCTGGGCTAGCGTGACGGTGCGGCCCGCGTCGTCGACGACGGAAACGGCCGCGCGCGCGGGCAGCGGCGAACCGGCGGCCCAGGCGAATGCAACGGCAAGAGTCAGCGCTTCGACGAGCTTGCGCATCAGGCGGTTCGGGTCGGGCGCGGCGCCGTTTTGACCGCGAGCGGAAGGCCTGCCACCATCAGCGTGACCTCGGGCGCGAGCGCGGCCACGCGCTGATTGAGCCGGCCGAGCGCATCGACATAGCGGCGTGTCACCGAACCGAGCGGCACCACGCCCAGGCCGATCTCGTTGCTGACGACGATGATGCGCGCGCGAGCGGCCGCCAGCGCCGCCATGAACGCGTCGATCCGGGCGTCGGCGTCCTCAGCCGCGGGGCCGCATGCTTCGGGCGGGCACAGAAGACCGGCGAGCCATAGCGTCAGGCAGTCGACGAGTACACAGGCATCGTCCCCGTCCGCCGCGCGAAGCGCATCGTCGAGCGCGGCACCGGCTTCGACGAGCCGCCAATGCGCCGGCCGCCGCGCGCGGTGGTGAGCGATCCGCTCGCTGAACTCGGCATCGGCGCCGCGGGCCGTTGCGATGTAGGTGACGCCGCGGCCGCTGGCCCCGGCGAGGCCTTCGGCATAGGCGCTCTTGCCCGAGCGGGCGCCGCCGAGCACGAAAATGAGGTCTGGCGTGGTCATCGCGCGATTGTAACGGCATCGCGGGCCCGACATGGCGTCCGGGCGGTTGCCGAAGGGGCTACGGCGCGAACCGATTTGCCGATATCATCGACACCCATACGGGGCCAGACGGCTTCGCAAATCGGGAGCGTTCATGACGGTAATCGTGGTGGCCAACCCCAAGGGCGGGGTGGGCAAGAGCACGTTGTCGACCAATCTGGCCGGCTCGTTCGCGGCAAACGGGGAATGGGTTGCGCTCGCGGACCTGGACCGGCAGCAATCGGCCCAGTCGTGGCTGGCGTTGCGGCCCGGCGGTCTGCCGCCCATCGAGAGCTGGGAGGTCGATCCCGATGCGCCCGCCAAGCCGCCGCGCGGCCTGGAGCGGGCCGTCGTCGATACGCCGGCCGGATTGCACGGCAATCGTCTCGTGAGTGCGCTCGAACTGGCGGACAAGGTCATCGTGCCGCTGCAGCCGTCGATGTTCGACATTCTCGCCACACAGCATTTCCTCGAACGGCTCGCGAAGGAGAAGGCCGTGCGCAGGGGCGCCATCCAAGTCGGCGTCGTCGGAATGCGCGTGGACGCGCGCACGCGCTCGGCCGACCAATTGCACCGCTTCGTGGAGGGGCTCGATCTGCCGGTGCTGGGATTTTTGCGCGATACGCAGAACTACGTGCAATTGGCCGCGCACGGACTCACGCTATGGGACGTGGCAAAAAGCCGCGTGGAGAAAGACCTCGAGCAGTGGGAACCCATCGTCGCCTGGGCGGCCCGCTGACGGCTGCCGGCCGAGGCGCCCGTGCGCAGCACGCGATGCGCTGCGCGCGCCGTCGCCGGGTACGTCAGCTCCAGCTTTGCACGGGCACCTGCGCCCGGCTGCCCTTGATCTTGTTGCGCTCGTCGACGAACACGAGTTTCGGCTCCCAGCCGGCCGCCCGGTCCGCCTCGTCGACCATCGCGAACGCGGCGATGATCACGAGATCCCCGAGCTGGGCCCGCCGCGCGGCCGAGCCGTTCAGCGAGATCATGCCGCTGCCGCGTTCGCCGCGAATGGCGTAGGTCGAGAACCGCTCGCCGTTGTTGACGTTCCAGATGTCGATGCGTTCGTTCTCGACGATATCGGCCGCATCGAGCAGATCTTCGTCGATCGCGCAGGAGCCTTCGTAATGGAGCTCGCAGTGTGTGACGACGGCGCGATGAATCTTCGATTTGAGCAAATGGCGCTGCATGGTCGTTTCCTCTGATGTGCGCGGCAACTGACGCGTGCCGCTTCAGATTTCCAGATTGTCGATGAGACGTGTGGCGCCGAGCTTCGCCGCGGCCAGCACGACGAGGGGCGCATCGGTTTCGTGAGGGGCGGGCGCGATGAGATCCTCGCGCTTGCGCACGGCCACGTAATCGGGTTGCCAGCCGCGTGCGGCGAGGCTCGCCATTGCGTCGCGCTCGAGCCGCTTGAAATCGCGCTCGCCGGTGTGCACGGCATCGCGCAGGCGGCCGAGGGTGACGGCGAGCATCGGCGCTTCGCCGCGCTCGGCTTCGGTCAGATAGCGGTTGCGGGAGCTGAGCGCGAGCCCATCCGCGTCGCGCACCGTTTCGGCCGCGATGATGTCGGTCTGCAGCGCGAACTGATGACACATGCGCCGCACGATCATGAGCTGCTGGTAGTCCTTCTTGCCGAATACGGCCACCCGCGGTTGCACGCAGGCCATCAGCTTCATGACGACCGTGCACACGCCCGTGAAAAAGCCGGGCCGGAATTCGCCCTCGAGGATGTCGCCGAGGTCGTGCGGCGGATGCACGCTATATTCCTGCGGCTCGGGATACATGTCGCGCTCGGTCGGCGCGAACAGCACGTAGACGTTTTCCCTTTGCAGCTTGTCGATGTCGGCTTCGAGCGTGCGCGGGTACTTGTCGAAGTCCTCGTTCGGGCCGAACTGCAGCCGGTTGACGAAGATGCTCGCGACGACCGGGTCGCCGTGCTGGCGCGCGAGACGCATCAGCGAGAGATGTCCCTCGTGCAGGTTGCCCATGGTCGGCACGAAAGCCGTACGGTTCTGTCCGCGCAACTGGTCGCGTAATTCCTGGATCGAGCTGATGACTTTCATGATGGACCGGGGTTGAAGCGCGGCGAGGCGCGTGGACTGCAACAGGGCGCCGATTGTAGAGGATTCGACGAGGCGCGATAGCGAAAAGAGTGGATCCTCCAGGGCGCCTCGGCGCCGTTCAGCCCTACGCCGGCAGATATGCCAGCCGCACGTAGATCGGCGCGAACGGTTCGGCCTGCGTGATCTCGATCAGCGATTCGCGCGACAGCTCGAGCATGGCGATGAAGTTGACGACGACGACAGGCACACCGCGCGAGACGTCGAACAGTTCGGCGAACTCCATGAAGCGCGCATTTTGCAGCCGCCGCAGGATCAGGCTCATATGCTCGCGTACGGACAGCTCCTCGCGCGAAATCTTGTGATGCGCAACGAGCTTGGCCCGCTTGAGCACATCGGCCCAGGCCGCCCGCAGATCGTCGATGACGACGTCGGGAAAGCGCGGCGCGATGCTCTGCTCGATATAGACGTCGGCCCGCAGAAAATCCCGCCCGAGCTGAGGCAATTGATCGATGCGCTGCGCGGCGAGCTTGATCCGTTCGTACTCGAGCAAGCGCCGCACGAGCTCGGCGCGCGGATCCTCCGCTTCCTCGCCCGTATCCGCTTTCTTCACCGGCAACAGCATGCGCGACTTGATCTCGATCAGCATCGCGGCCATCAGCAGATACTCGGAGGCGAGTTCGAGGTTCGTCTGGCGCAGTTGTTCGACATAGCCGAGGTATTGCACCGTGACATCGGCCATCGGGATATCGAGTACGTTGAAGTTCTGCTTACGGATCAGATAGAGCAGCAGATCCAGCGGACCTTCGAACGTTTCGAGAAAGACTTCGAGCGCGTCCGGCGGGATATAGAGGTCCTGCGGCAGCTTGAAGAGCGGCTCGCCGTAAAGACGCGCGAATGCCACGCCGTCGATCGTGTCGGGCGTGGTATCGGTGGCCGGCGCGGCGAGCGCCGAGACCGGCTCTTGCGAGCGCGTGGCCTCGTCGGCGGGGTTCACGCGGTGGGCGCTCAGAAGTTCTGGTAGTAGACGTACGGCAATTGCTTGACGCCCGCAGCCTGCTGACGCGCCCGCTCCTCGAGATCGAGCGGCTGCTTGTCCCACAGGAGCGCGCGGCCGCGGCGCTGCTCTTCCTCGAGCGTCGGTTGTTGCTGCTTGAGCTGGTTCAGGAACTGCGTGATATCCGATTGATACATGGCTCGTCGTTCGTGGAAAATAGGGGCACATCGGTGCGGCGAGCACCGTCTCTCGCAAACCGGGATTTTAGCGCATGCCATCGCAGGCGGAACATCGCGGGCGCGATGGCGTCAAAACCGCGCGGGCTCACCGGACTCGCTTGCGCGCGGTCGCCCCCAGGCCGCGGCTGTGGTCAAATGAGCGGCCGGCGGCGCGTGTTCGTATGCGCCGCGCGTGAGTTCGTCTTTTCAACGTTGCCGGGAGGCCCCGTTTGCGGGACGCAGCGATCGACAACCCGTGCTTGACGCGCACCGCCCGCCGGTGCGCCGGACGCCTCGCCCGCAGCTGGCTCGCAGCGGCTGTCGGGGCACTGCTTGCGGGGCTTGCGTTGCCGGCTTCGGCCAAATATGGCATCGAGATCGATGCGCCGCGCGAACTTCGCAAGCTGCTCAAGGCGCATCTCGACCTCTCCCGCTTTGCCAAGCGCGACGACATCACGGACGATCAATTCGATTTTCTCTTGACGGCGACGCCGCAGCAGGTGCGCGATCTCGCAGCCACGGACGGCTATTTTTCACCGGTCGTGCGTACCGATGTCCGCACGGCCGAGGGCAAGAAAAAGGTGATCGTGCATGTCGATCCGGGGCCGCGCACGAACGTCTCGTCGATCGATCTCTCGTTCGCCGGACCGGTGAAAACGGAAGACCCCTCCCGCGAGAACGCGGCGCGTTTCGCCTTCTCGCTGCACCCGGGCGACCCCTTTACGCAGTCGGGCTGGAGCGATGCCAAATCGGCAGCGCTCAAGGCACTGCAGGCCCGTCGCTATCTCGGCGCGAAGATCGCGCGCTCTCAGGCGCTCATCGATCCGCGCAAAAAGACAGCGGCGCTTTCTGTCGCGTTCGAGAGCGGTCCGACGTTTACGGTGGGTCCGCTCGACGTATCGGGCGTGCGCCGCTATCCCGAATGGATCGTGACCAACGTCAATCCGATTGCCGTCGGCGAGTTTTATGACACGACGCGGATCGAGGAACTGCAACGGCAATTGCAGAACACGCCGTATTACGCCAGTGTCGCGATCGATGTCGACAGCGACGTCGACAAGCCGCACGAGACGCCGATTCACGTGAAGGTCAGCGAGTATCCGTATAACAGCGTGCGCGGAGGGGTCGGCTACGCGACCGATACGGGCGCGCACGTCCAGGGCGCCTACTCGTATCTGAATACGTTCGGGGCCGCCTGGCCGTTTTCGGTCCAGGGCCGGCTCGATCAGATCCAGCAATACGGCCAGATCCAGTTGTCGATGCCGCCAGGGCGGCGGGGCTGGGTCAACAGCGCGCTCGCGTCGTACACGAGCACGAACGTATCGGACACGCGCATTTATAGCGCGCGCATCGGCGTGCAGCGCGCGCGCACGTCGCAGTTCATCGATTACACCTACTCGCTGCAGTACTACGTCGATCGGCTCGATCAGAACGCCGCCAGCCCGAAGACGAGCCACGCGCTCGTGCCGCAGTGGTCGTGGACGCGGCGCAATGTCGACGATCCGCTATTTCCGCATTCGGGCAATCTGCTCCATGCCGAGGCTGGCTTCGCGGTGCGCCACGCGCTCTCGGACGAGACCTTCGTGCGCGGCTATGCGCGCGGCGTGCAGTATCTGCCGGTCGGCAAACGCGATCTCCTGCTTTTTCGCGCGGAGCTCGGCGGCGTGTTCACGAGCGGCAGCTCGGCCGATGTGCCGGCATCGCTGCTGTTTCGCGCGGGCGGTTCGAACTCGGTACGCGGCTATGGCTTTCAGAGTATCGGCAACAAGGTGTCGGGTTCGGTGCTGCCGACGAAGTACCTCATCACCGGCACGGCCGAGTATCAGCACTGGTTCACGCACGATTGGGGCGCCGCGGTGTTCTATGACATCGGCGCGGCCACGGATACCTGGCACGAGCGGACGTTCTTCCCCGGCGTCGGCTTCGGCGCGCGCTGGCGCAGCCCGGTCGGCCCAGTCAACGTCGACCTCGCGTATGGCATTCGCAACAAGAGCGTAAGGCCGTATCTGACGCTTGGCATCGCCTTTTGAAACGGCCGCAAACCGCATGAAAACCGCTTCGATACCGCTTTCGCCTTGAGCGCGCTTTTCCCGAAACGAGCATGACGAACGATTCGCCACCGCCGCCCTCATCACCGCCGCCAGACGTCGACGACGCCGGGCGCGATGCACCGCCGCCCCGTCGCAAGCCGCGCCGGGCGCTGCGCGTGTTCGCATTGACGGTGCTGGGCATCGTGCTCATGCTGGGCGCCGAATCGCTTGCGCTATTCGGTGCGCTCACGACCGAGCGCGGGACTGGGCTCGTTTGGCGTGCGGCCGTGGCGCTCTCGGGCGGACGGCTCGCCGGCACGTTCCAGGGCGGCACGCTCGCCAGCGGGCTGAGGTTGGCCGACGTGCATTTTGTCGAGCGGCCGACGGTAACGGGCGGTTCCGCGGCCGCAACAGCCGCGACGACCGAGATTCGCATCGACCGGCTGAGCGGCCGATGGGCGCTCACGCCGTCGCCTTGGCGGCTGACCATCGTCGATCTGCACGCGGGCACTGTCGATGCGCGTCTTGCGCCGTCCCGCAGCAATGCGCCGATGACTTTGCCGCAGAGCCTGCGCTTGCCGATCCAACTCGACGTGCGCGCAATCGGTATCGACCGGCTGCGCATCCATGACGGCGCAAGCGTGACGGAGTTCGACCGTTTGCGGATGAACGGCCACAGCGACGGGCGGCATCATACGCTCGCGCTCGGCGGGCTCGATACGCCTTACGGGGCGATCACGGCCCAGCTGTCGCTCGACGGCGTGCGCCCGTTTGCGCTCGCGGGCAACGCCGGTTATGCCGGCGAGTTCGCGGGCGAGCCGGCGCGGGCGAGTGCGCAGGTCACGGGCACGCTGGAGGCGCTGACGGCCGAGATCGACGCGAGCGGTTTCAAGCTCAAGGGGCACGCACGGGTGGAGGCCACGCCTTTTGCACCGGTGTCGCTCAAGCGCGCGCAAGTCGCGCTCGCTCACGTGAACCCGCAGACGTTCAGCCCCGGTGCGCCCGCGGCCGATCTTTCGCTCGACGCCGACCTCGGCCCCGTGCCGGGGGCGGGCACGTCGGTCGTGGCCGGTCCGGTCTCGATCGTCAACGCGAAGCCGGGCAGACTCGACGCGCGGTTGCTGCCGCTCATCGACGCACACGCCGATGTGCGGCTCGATGCAAGCGAGGAGCGCATTGCGAACCTGCGGGTGCGGCTCGTGGACGACGCCGAGCTCGCGGGCGGCGGCACGCTCAAACGCGGCCGAGGCCGCATCGCCTTGCAGGCCAGCCGCCTCGATCTGAACACGATCACGCCATGGGTGCGCACGACGGCCCTCGATGGGCCGATCGGCGTACAGCTCGACGGCGCCACCACCGGGCTCGAGTTCGACCTGGCCGACAAGCGTGCGGGTCTCGGCGCACGGGCCAAAATCGCGTTGGAGCCGGAGCGTATCGCGTTGCGCGATGTGCGCGTCGCGGCCGGCAGCGGTCACGTCGATCTCGACGGCGCCCTGATGCGGGATGCTCGATCGACTTTCTCGCTGCGCGCAACGCTGAAGAGCTTCGATCCGCGTCTCGTGCTGGCGGCGAGTGCGCCGCCGGCTGCGCCAAAGCGCCCGGGTGCCCCGCACCCGCCGCGCGCAGGAACATCGTCGAAGACATCGACCGCATCGAATCGGCAAGCGACATCGCATCCATCGGCCCCGGCAAGAAAGCCCGCCGCGATGGCGCGGAGCACGTCGACGCGGTGGCCCGAGGCGCGCGTGACGGGTACGCTGGAAGCGAGCGGCACCTTGGCCCCGAGTATCGCGACGAAGCTGCGGTTCAAGCTCGCCGACAGCCTCTACGACGGCCTTCCGCTCAGAGGCGAAGGCACGGTGCAGGTCGCCGACAAGCGCTTGTTGCCGAGCGACGCGGCGCTATCGATCGCCGGCAATGACGTCGAGCTGCACGGCAGCTTCGGCGCACCGGGCGACCGGCTGCGTTTTCGCATTGCCGCGCCGCAGCTCGAGCGGCTCGGCTTTGGCCTGGCGGGCGCGGTGAATGCCGACGGCGACGTGACGGGCTCGCTCGCTCATCCCAATGCCACGCTCAGCTACGATGCGCACGACGTGTCGTTCGGCGAAAACCGCGTCGGTGCGGCGACGGGGCGTGCGCTCGTGCGTGACGGCGCGAACGGCGCGCTCGAATTCACGACCGATGCGCGCGACGTCCATACGAGCATCGCCGATTTCACGAGCCTTTCCGCGCACGCGAGCGGCACGCGCGCGAAGCACGCGTTCGATGCGGCGGCAAAAGGCACGCTGCGCGGCCGGCCGGTAGACCTCGTATTGGCGGCGTCGGGCGGTTTGACCGATACACGCGACGGCCTGCAGTGGGCCGGTACTGTCACGCGCTTCGCAAATCGCGGCATGCCGGCGCTCGAACTGCAGGCGCCGCTTGCGATCAACGCGAGCCGCGAGTTCGTGACGCTCGGCGCGACGCGGCTCGCGCTCGAAGGCGCGCGGATCGATATCAAGTCGTTCGTCTACGACCGCGGCGCGATACGCTCGGCCGGCTCGGCCTCGAATCTGTCGGTGGCGAGACTGCTCGCGATACGCGAGCAACTGACCGGCACGCCTTCGCGCATGCGTAGCGATCTCGTCTTCGCGGGCGATTGGGACTTCACGCTGGGCCGCACCGCGTCCGGCTACGCGCGCCTCGAACGCGTGAGCGGAGACGTGTCGGTCGACACGGTCCGGGGCGGATTGGCGCCGCTCGGCATCACCGCGCTCGGCGCGCGCGCCGATTTTCGTACCGGCTCGCGATTGAGCGTCACGTTGCGCGCGGCGGCGAGCCGCATCGGCAGGGCGGACGCGAACCTGAGCGTAGCGCTTTCCCCCGATCCGGCGCGCGGCGGTCAGCTTGGGCTCGCGGCCGATGCGCCGCTTGGGGGCACGATCGCGGCCGACGTACCTTCGCTGAAAACGACGGGCGGTCTGTTCGGGCCGAGCTACGTGCTCGATGGGCGCGCGGCGCTCAGGCTGACCGTGGCGGGCACGATCGCGAAACCCGCGCTTTCGGGGGCGCTGACCGGCGACGGGCTCGCGGCGACGTTCATCGATCAGGGCGTGCAGTTGAAGGACGGTGTCGTACGCATTGCGCTATCGGAGAATCTCGTCGACTTTCAACGCGTGGAGTTTCATGGCGGCGACGGTACGCTGCGTGCGACCGGTCAAGTGCGGCTCGATCGCGCCGAGCCCGACATCACGGCGCAAATCGTCGCGGACAAGCTCGAGTTGTTCGCCGCGCCGGACCGGCGGCTGTCGCTGTCGGGCAGTGCGACGGTAGCGAACGGCGGGCCGGCCGGCGGTATGAATATCGACGGCAAGTTCAAGATCGACCGCGCGCTGTTCGACATGCCGGAGCAACCGGCGCCCAGCTTGTCGGACGATGTCGTGATCTTGCGCAACAACGCCGCCGTGCGAGGCGCGCCGCAGCCGATCGAGCCGGCGATGAACAAGCCGGTGAGCCCCTTCGCGCCGCGCGCGAACATCGACATCGATCTGGGCCGCAACTTCCGTTTCCGGGGGCGCGGCGCGGATCTGGGGCTGCGCGGCATGGTGACCGTGATGTCGGCACCGAGCCAGCCGCTGCGGGCCATCGGCAATGTCGGCGTGACCGAGGGCTCGACCTATACCGAGTTCGGCCGCAAGCTCGCCATCGAGAACGGCTTTTTCACGTTCAACGGACCGGTGGCGAATCCCGGCATCAATATCCTCGCGATGCGCCGCAATCAGGAGGTCGAGGCCGGCGTGCAGGTCACGGGCACCGTCGACGCGCCGATCGTCAAACTCGTGTCGGAACCGAACGTGTCCGACAACGAAAAATTATCGTGGCTGCTGTTCGGCCATGGCACGGATCAAGGCAACAATCTCGGCCAGCAAAGCTCGATGACGACCGCGCTCGCACTGCTCGGCAGTGCGACGGGCAAACGCGTGGCGCAGACGTTCGGACTCGACGAATTCACGGTGGGCCGCAGCGAGGTCGGATTGACCGATCCGCAGGTGGTCATGCTCTCGAAAGCGATCAATGAGCGACTCGTGCTCGGTTACGAGCAGGGTCTGCAATCGGCGGCCAATGCGTTCAAGGCGACGATCAATCTCTCGCGTTTCTGGGCCCTTTCGACTTATACGGGCACGTTCCAGGGCGTCGATATCAATTACACGCGCCGCTTCGACGCGTTCTGGTCGAAACGGTGAGCCGAAAAATAACTGAGAAAAGTTCCCTATTCCCGCATGGGGGTTGCATGTTCCGATAGCGGTTTCCGACTTTATCGAAAACCGAAATATGCAGCCGATCAGAATGATGCGTGCCCCATCGTCGATGGTCCACCGGACCGGGCCGATGAATTTCATCGAGGATCGCGGCGCATTCACGACCGCGATCAGGAGCGGGGCGTACAACCGCTATTTATTTGCGGACACGCAAACCGGTGCGCGCGATCTGGTGCTCGTTGGTACGGGTGCGCAGATCATCGATTTCTTCGAGCGCGAGGCGATGTACGGCATCGAAAACACGATACCGGAATTGCCATCGATCTTTATGAGCGTGACGGCGCATGTCTCGCGCAACCGTTACAGGACGCTCTTTGCCGGAAATGACGCGGCCATGGCCGGTGTCAGCGTCGCGAATACGTTGATCCGATGTGTCGCACTGAAGGATTGGCCGACCGCCAAATTCGTGCCGCAGGATTCCCATGCGCTCGACTGCGGCATTGGTGGCTGTACGGCGCCCGTTGGCGACGTGGGCGATATCGGCGACCTGATCGCCACGGTCTACGACATGTACAAGTTCATCCGCAATCCCGGTATCGCTGAATCGAAAGGCAAGGCAGGGGCGCTATTTCGCGTCACGTTCAGTCCGTTTCCGGGCGAGGGTATGCGGCGGATCGGACAAAGGCGTGTCTTCTTCTCCAGGTTCGGCGGCCAGGGCATGCCGAACGCCACGGCCGACGGCAATGACTTCAAACGTCTTTTCCAGCACTGACGGCACTATTATTTGGGATCCGAAATGGATATATGCATTAAGGAGTATGCCGGCCGGATGTGCCGGTTATCGTCGGGAAGCCCCGACTTCGGTAGTTTCGGGGCGGTGAAATTCGATCATGGTGGCGTGCCTATTCCTTGCTTTCCGCAAATCAACGGCATGTGGCTGTTGTCCGATTACGGGCAGGGTGCGCGGGCGCTCGTCGTCTACGGTACGCTCGACGAAATTGCCGGGTTCTTCAGCGCAAACGCGGACAAGGGCATCGAAAACACTTCACCGAATACCTTTTCGGGCAAGCCGGACATTTATATGTCCGTCTTCGAGCTTTCCACCGTGGCGCGTTACAAGTCGCTATACCCCTATAACGAAGCAGCCACCAGAGTGGCGAAGTTCGCCGGCGGGACCTTCAGTTCGCCCGCGACGTTCGGCGCGATGGGTCTGAAAATGCCGAGCAGTGCGGTGGGCTCACGGATTGCAGCGTCGTTGGGCAAACTCGCCTCGAAGCTTCTTAAGGAGATACCGAAGGTGCGCAATCCGGGATTTGCCGCGGCGCCCGCTGCCCAAGGCAGCGGCATTCTGATGGTCAAGTTTTGGCATGTGCCGTTCGACGGTTCTCGAAAGGTCGGCACGGGCAAGCTGTTTTTTCGCGATATCGATCAGGCCGTGTTGCAGCAGTATTGATGGCCGGGGCGCACGCCGATTCGTGGTGCGCCCGCCCGCCGCCCGCCGCTACTTCACGCGCATACCCGGCTGTGCGCCGCTGTGCGGTTCGAGGATGTAAAGCCCCGGTTCGGCTTTCTCGTCGGCAGCCGATGCCGCCAGCACCATCCCCTCGGAGAGCCCGAACTTCATCTTGCGCGGCGCCAGATTCGCCACCATCACGGTCAGCTTGCCGACGAGGTCCTCGGGCCGGTAGGCCGACTTGATGCCCGAGAACACGTTGCGGGTCTTCTCTTCGCCGATGTCGAGCGTCAGTTGCAGCAACTTGTCGGAGCCCTCGACGGCCTTGCATTCGACGATGCGTGCGATGCGCAAGTCGATCTTGGCGAAGTCGTCGATGGAAATGACCGAGGCCTCGGCGCTTTCGGCCGATTTCGCGGCTGCTGCCACGCTGTGGCCCTTGGCGCTTTTGGCCGCTTCGGCAGTGGTTTTCGCGGCCGAGGCCGCTTGCCGATGAGGCGGTGTGGTGTCCGTGGGTTGCAGCGACGCGCGGTTCGCCGCGATCAGCGCTTCGATCTGTGCGGGGTCGACACGCGTCATCAGATGCTTATAGGCGTTGATCGGGCGTGCCGACGAAAGGACGTTGCCTGCATCGGCCCAAGTCAACGGCTCGATACCGAGGAACGCCTCGACGTTCGCGGCCAATGCCGGCAGGACCGGCTTCAGTGCGAGCGTGAGCAGCCGGAACGCCTCGATGCTGACGCTGACCGTTTCGTGCAGCGCCGCCGCGTCGGCGGGATCTTTCGCTTGATCCCACGGTTTGGCCGTATCGACATAGGCGTTGACGGCATCGGCGAGCTCCATGGTCTGCCGGACGGCACGGCCGTACTCGCGCGCTTCGTAATGAGTGGCAATTTGCGGCAGCGCCTCGCGCAGCATGCCGAGCAGCGGGTGATGCATCGCGCTGTCCTGCACGCGGGCGTCGAATCGCTTGACGAGGAAGCCCGCCGCGCGGCTCGCGATATTGACGAACTTGCCGACGATGTCGCTGTTCACGCGAGCCAGGAAATCCTCGAGGTTCAGGTCGATGTCTTCCATCGTGGCGTTGAGCTTCGCGGCGAAGTAATAACGCAGCCATTCGGGGTTGAGCCCCGTGTCGACATAGCTCTTCGCCGTGATGAACGTACCACGCGATTTCGACATCTTCGCGCCGTCCACCGTCAGAAAGCCGTGCGCAAAGACGTTGGTCGGCGTGCGGTGGCCCGAGAACTCGAGCATCGCCGGCCAAAAGAGCGTGTGAAAGTAGAGGATGTCCTTGCCGATGAAGTGGTACTGCTCGGTCTCGGTGCCCGGGCGGATCCATGCTTCGAAGTCGAGCCCGACGCGCGCGGCCAGATTCTTGAAGCTGGCGTAATAGCCGACCGGCGCATCGAGCCAGACATAGAAGTATTTGCCGCTCGCGCCCGGAATTTCGAAACCGAAATACGGAGCGTCGCGCGAGATATCCCAATCGGCGAGCTTCGCCTCGCCCTTTTCGCCCAGCCATTCGCGCATCTTGTTCGTGGCTTCCGGCTGCGCAAGCCCGCTCACCCAGCTGCGCAGGAACGATTCGCAGCGCACGTCCGAGAGGCGGAAGAAGTAGTGCGTCGACTTGCGGCGCACGGGCGTCGCGCCCGAGACGGCCGAGTAGGGGTTGATCAGCTCCGTCGGCTGATAGGTCGAACCGCAGACTTCGCAGCTGTCGCCGTATTGATCCTTCGCGCCGCACTTCGGACATTGACCCTTGATGAAGCGATCGGGCAGGAACATTTCCTTGACGGGATCGTAGGCCTGTTCGATCTCGCGGGCATCGATGAACCCGGCTGCCTGCAGCGAGAGAAAGATCGACTCGCACAGTTCGCGGTTCTCGTCCGAATCGGTCGAGTAGTAGTTGTCGAACGAGACCAGGAAGCTGTCGAAATCGCGCTTGTGCTCCCGCCCGACGCGCTCGATCAACGCCTTCGGCGTGATGCCTTCCTTTTCGGCACTCAGCATGACCGGCGTGCCGTGCGTGTCGTCGGCGCCGACGTAGTACACCTCGTGCCCGTGCATGCGCAGCGTGCGAACCCAGATGTCGGTCTGGATATATTCGACCAGATGGCCGAGGTGGATCTGTCCATTCGCGTAAGGCAAGGCGGATGTGACGAGAATCCGGCGACGGAGCGCGGGCGGGCTGGAGGCGATGTCGGGTGCTGTCATTGGCGTTCGAGGAGGGACCGCGCAGGGAAAACGCCGATTTTAACAGGGCGGGCGCGGCAATTCGCGGCAGCGCGCGGGTTGCGCCCCCCATGCCGTTCGGCGCGAGGAGGCGGGCGGGCCCGCGGACTCGGAAGCGCCGAGGGGTCGGGATCCGTTGCGGCCCGCGCATTGGAAACGGCGGGCAAAAAAAACCGGGGCGAATATGAACCGGCCCCGGAGCAACAACGACAAGAGGAGAATGGTGACGCGGCGGCCTTCGCCATCCGCGTACCGTACGTAGAGACAGCCGATTTCCGGGCGAGTTCGAAAAATTTTTCGATTTGTTTACCGAAACATTCCGGGCGTATTCCCGGTCAGCCCGCAGGCCGCCCGGCGGGCTGCGGCCAGCTTACTGGTAGCGCGGCGCCTGGCCGTGCTGCGCGGTCGCTTTCAAATAGATTTCGACGCGGCGGTTCTGAGCGCGGCCCTGCTCGGTGCCGTTGTCGGCGACCGGGTTATTCGGACCGTACCCGGATGCCGCCAGACGGTTCGGCGCCACGCCGTGCTGACTGAGGTAGCTCGCCACGCTTTGTGCTCGGTTCTGCGAAAGCGTCTGGTTGTACTGCTGCGACCCCGTGCTGTCGGTGTAGCCACGAACTTCGGCAACGAGTTCAGGATTTTGTGCCATCTGGCTCGCGACTTCATTGAGCGTCGTGTAGAGCGCCGGGTTGATCTGATAGCTGTCGGTCGCGAACGTCACGTTGCTTGGAATGTTGACCTTGAGCGAGCCGTCGGGCTGCTCGTTGACGGTCGTGCCGGTTCCGCGCGACGCACCCGAGATCCGATTGCGAATATTGTTCCAGTTGTAGCCGGTGATGCCGCCCACCAGCCCGCCGACACCCGCGCCGATGGCCGCGCCCTTGCCGCCGCCGAAGATGGCGCCGAGGCCGGCGCCCGCGGCCGCACCGGCGCCCGTGCCATAGGCCGCGTTCGTTTGCTGCTCCGTGGCGCAGCCGGCGAGCAGTGCGCCGGCCAGCGTGAATACCGTCAAGCGGGTCATGATTTTCGAGTTCATTTTTCGAGTCCTCTCAAGAAAACGTGTCGGAACGACGCCGGCGCGGCCCGGACCGGGGCGGAAAACCGCTAAGCCTTGCCGCGCGCAGTGTCTTCCAGCCACGACGACGCAAGCCACTACAATAGCGCGTACGGGGTCCGCACGCGGCCCCGTGGCGGGCGCCGAGGGCGAAAGTGCCCGGCAGCCCGCTATTTGGCAATGGCGAGCAACACTTTCTTTCAATTTTTCTGCCTTGCGGCGTGAGTCGCTCTCGAGCCGCATACGCCGCGGCCCGTCGGTGCGCCTCGCCGCGAGCCGTTTCGCTTCGGAGTCTTTTCGATGAGCATTGATCGGGCCTTGGTCGACGCCGCACTCGCGGCCGTGACGGATCCCAACACCGGCCGACCGTTCGCGGCAGCCAAGGGCGTGAAGTCGGTCGCCGTCGACGGTACGACCGTACGGGCGGAGATCGTCCTCGGCTATCCCGCGAAAAGCCAACTCGACGCGCTGCGTGCGTTGATCGTTGCGGCGCTGCGGCAGGTGCCCGGCGTGGAGCGCGCCGAGGTCGCGCTCTCGCAATCGATCGTCGCGCACGCCGTGCAGCGTGGAGTCAAGCTGCTTCCCAACGTGAAGAATATCGTCGCCGTGGCGTCGGGCAAGGGCGGGGTCGGCAAGAGCACGACCGCCGTCAATCTCGCGCTGGCGCTGGCAAGCGAAGGGGCGTCGGTCGGCGTGCTCGATGCCGATATCTATGGACCGTCGATCCCGATGATGCTCGGCATCGAGGGGCGGCCGGATTCGCCCGACGGGCAAACGATGAATCCGCTCGAGGGGCACGGCGTGCAGGCGAATTCGATCGGCTTTCTCGTCGAGCAGGACAATCCGATGGTCTGGCGCGGCCCGATGGTCACGTCCGCACTCGAGCAACTGCTCAGGCAAACCAATTGGCGCGAGCTCGACTACCTCGTCGTCGACATGCCGCCCGGTACGGGCGACATCCAGCTGACGCTCGCGCAGCGCGTCCCGGTGACGGGAGCGGTCATCGTCACGACGCCGCAGGACATCGCCCTCATCGACGCCAAGAAGGGCCTGAAGATGTTCGAGAAGGTCGGCGTGCCGATCCTTGGCATCGTCGAGAACATGAGCATCCATGTCTGCTCGAACTGCGGCCATGCCGAGCATATCTTCGGCGCCGGCGGCGCCGAGCGCATGGCCGGCGAATACGGTGTCCAGGTGCTCGGCAGCTTGCCGCTCGACATCTCGATTCGCGAGCAGGCCGACAGCGGGCACCCGTCCGTCGTCGCCGATCCGAGCGGACGCATCGCCGAGACATACCGCGCCATTGCCCGCAAAGTGGCCATCCAGATTGCGGAGCGCGCGCGCGACATGACCGGCAAATTCCCGAGCATCGTCGTTCAGAACACCTGAGCGGGGCCTGCTTCAAGCGGCATGCGAGGCTTTCGCGCGAGGGCCTGGCATGCCCTTGCGCCGCGCCGGCCGCGCGGCGCGGTATCATGTCGCCTTCGCTTGAGTCCGGGACGGCAGCGCAGGGGCGCTGCGGCCGGCATGAGGATCGCATGAGACAACGAACCGACGGGCGGCACGCGCGTGCGTTGAGCGTCGTCGCCTGCGTCGCCCTGTTGGGCCTGGCGGGCGCGCCGCTTGCGGGCTGCACCGCGTTTTTGGGCCACCACGAAAAGCGCGCCGATGCGCAATTGCGGCCGACGGTCGGCAGCGCGGTGCAAGGTGCCGTCACGTTCATAGAACGGGCGGACGGCGTGCAGGTCACATACAACCTCGCGGGCTTGCCGCCCAACACCGACCATGCGCTGCAGGTGCACGAGCGTGGCGATTGCAATGCCGTCGACGGCGCGAGCGCCGGCCCCGTCTTCGCGCCGGCCGCGTCGAGGCTGCGCGCCGGGGTGCGGCTCGAGGGCGATCTCGGCAATCTTCATGCGGACGCGAACGGCGGCGCGACCGGATTCATCGTCGCGCCCGACGTCTCGCTCGACGGCGTGCGCTCGGTCATCGGGCGTTCGGTGCTGATCTATCGCGAGCCGGTCGACCCGGCATTTCCCGATCACAGCGTCGGGCCCGCGCTCGGGTGCGGCGTGATTCACGGACAATGAGCAGGACCGAGAGACCTCGATATTTATGAGCATCAAATCCGACAAGTGGATTCGGCGAATGGCCGCCGAGCACAACATGATCGAGCCGTTCGTGGGCGATCAGGTCCGCACGGCCGAGGACGGCCGCAAGATCGTGAGCTACGGCACGTCGAGCTACGGTTACGATATCCGCTGCGCCGACGAATTCAAGATCTTCACGAACATCAACTCGACGATCGTCGACCCGAAGAACTTCGACGAGAAATCATTCGTCGATTTCAAGGGCGACGTCTGTATCATTCCGCCGAATTCGTTCGCGCTCGCGCGCACGGTCGAGTACTTCCGCATTCCGCGCAACGTTCTGACGGTCTGCCTTGGCAAGTCGACCTATGCGCGCTGCGGCATCATCGTGAACGTGACGCCGTTCGAGCCCGAATGGGAAGGCTACGTGACGCTCGAGTTCTCGAACACGACGCCGTTGCCGGCGAAGATCTATGCGAACGAGGGTGTGGCGCAGGTGCTCTTTTTCGAGAGCGACGAAGTCTGCGACGTGTCCTACGCGGACCGGGGCGGCAAGTATCAGGGCCAGCACGGCGTCACGCTGCCGAAGACCTGAATGCCGTCGGCGTGCCGCCGTCACGACACTGACGCAAAGCGCAAAGAGACTGACAGGTTTTCGAGCGACCGCTCGGCACGGAGAACATGACCCGCGCCAGCGGTCCTTGTTTTTGGAGAATCGTTCATGAAGTTCCGTTTCCCCGTCGTCATCATCGATGAGGACTTCCGTTCCGAGAACATCTCGGGTTCCGGCATTCGGGCGCTCGCCGAGGCGATCGAAGGGGAGGGCGTCGAGGTCCTCGGCCTGACGAGCTACGGGGACCTGACCTCGTTCGCGCAGCAATCGAGCCGCGCGTCGTGCTTCATTCTGTCGCTCGACGACGACGAACTGATGCTCGGCGAGACCGGTCCCGATGGCGAGCTGCCCGAGTTCGCGACGGCGATTCTCGAGTTGCGTGCGTTCGTCAACGAGGTGCGCCGGCGCAACGCGGACATTCCGATTTTCCTGTACGGCGAGACGCGCACGTCGCGCCACCTGCCGAACGACATCCTGCGCGAGCTGCACGGGTTCATCCACATGTTCGAGGACACGCCCGAGTTCGTCGCGCGCCATATCGTGCGCGAAGCGAAGGTCTATCTCGATTCGCTCTCGCCGCCGTTTTTCAAGGAACTCGTCAAGTACGCCGACGAAGGCTCGTATTCGTGGCATTGTCCGGGCCATTCGGGGGGCGTGGCCTTCCTCAAGAGCCCGCTCGGCCAGATGTTCCACCAGTTCTTCGGCGAGAACATGCTGCGCGCCGACGTCTGCAACGCCGTCGACGAACTCGGGCAACTGCTCGATCACATCGGCCCCGTCGCGGCGTCCGAGCGCAACGCGGCCCGCATCTTCAGCGCCGATCATCTGTTCTTCGTCACGAACGGTACGTCGACTTCGAACAAGATCGTCTGGCATGCGACGGTGGCGCCGGGCGACATCGTCGTCGTCGATCGCAACTGCCACAAGTCGATCCTCCATGCGATCACGATGACGGGCGCCATTCCGGTGTTCCTGACGCCGACGCGCAACAATTTCGGCATCATCGGCCCGATCCCGCTCGACGAGTTCAAGCCCGAGAACATCCGCAAGAAGATCGAGGCCAATCCGTTTGCGCGCGAAGCGCTCGAGCGCAACCCGAATCTGAAGCCGCGCATCCTGACGATCACGCAAAGCACGTACGACGGCGTCATCTACAACGTCGAAACGATCAAGTCGCTGCTCGGCGACTTCCTCGATACGCTGCATTTCGACGAAGCGTGGCTGCCGCATGCCGAATTCCATTCGTTCTATCAGGACATGCATGCGATCGGTGCCGGCCGTCCGCGCACCGGTGCGCTCGTGTTTGCAACGCATTCGACGCATAAGCTGCTCGCGGGCATTTCGCAGGCTTCGCAGATCGTCGTTCAGGATTCCGCCGACGGTGCGTTCGACCGGCATCGCTTCAACGAGGCCTACTTGATGCACACGTCGACGAGCCCGCAGTACGCGATCATCGCCTCGTGCGACGTCGCGGCGGCGATGATGGAGCCGCCGGGCGGTACGGCGCTCGTCGAGGAATCGATTGCCGAGGCGCTCGATTTCAGACGCGCGATGCGCAAGGTCGACGCCGAATACGGCGAGGATTGGTTCTTCCAGGTCTGGGGCCCGGAGGCGCTTGCCGACGAGGGCATCGGCTCGCGCGAGGACTGGATACTGCGCGCGAACGATCCGTGGCACGGCTTCGGCCCGCTTGCCGAAGGCTTCAACATGCTGGACCCGATCAAGGCGACGATCGTCACGCCTGGGCTCGACCTCGCCGGCGAGTTCGCCGAGTCGGGCATCCCGGCCGCCATCGTCACCCGATATCTGGCCGAGCACGGCATCATCGTCGAAAAGACGGGGCTCTACTCGTTTTTCATCATGTTCACGATCGGCATCACGAAGGGCCGTTGGAACTCGATGGTGACGGAGCTTCAGCAGTTCAAGGACGACTACGACAGCAACCAGCCGCTGTGGCGTGTCCTGCCCGAGTTCGTGGCCCAGCACCCCGCTTACGAGCGCATGGGGCTGCGCGATCTGTGCCAGGCGATCCACAGCGTTTATCGCGCCAACGACATCGCCCGGCTCACGACGGAGATGTACCTGTCGAACATGGAACCCGCGATGAAGCCTTCCGATGCGTTCGCGAAGCTCGCACACCGCGAGATCGATCGCGTGCCCATCGACGAGCTGGAGGGCCGCGTGACGAGCGTGTTGTTGACGCCTTATCCGCCCGGTATCCCGCTGCTCATTCCAGGCGAGCGGTTCAATCGGACGATCGTCAACTATCTGAAGTTCGCGCGCGAGTTCAACGAGCGCTTCCCCGGTTTCTCGACCGATATTCATGGCCTCGTCGCCGAGCGGGTGGACGGGCGCATGGAATATTTCGTCGATTGCGTGCGTGTCTGATCATGAAGTGCGCTGCAAGAACGCTGCTCCCTACGAGGCTCGCGCTTGGCGCGTTGGTCCTGGTCGGCGCCTCGTTCGTCGTACCCGTCGCCGCCCATGCCGAAGCGGCCCCCGCGGATCCGATCGATACGGCGATGCGCACCTGTCTCGCGCGCGCGGACCGCTCGTCGCCTGCCGGGCAGGCGCAATGCATGGATGCCGCACGCGATTCATGGCAGGCCGCCATCGACGCCGCTTATCGGTCGCTGACGGCAGCCGCGCCCGACAAGATGCGGCGTGGCTGGGAGGAGAGCCAGCGGCGCTGGCAGACATGGCGGGACAAGGAAGTGCCGCTCGTGCATGCCGTGTTCCAGACGACGCACGGTTCGGCTTATGTCATCACCGAAGCTAACGTTTTGTTGCAGCCGGTGCGCGACCGCGCGCTGCAGCTGCGTCATGCGGCCGCGCAGTTCGACGCCACCGCGAACTCGGCAAGCGATGCCGATCCGGCTCCGCCCAAACGTCCGGCGCGTTTGCGCCCGTGCACCGTCGATGCGGCTTGCGAGCATGCGCAATTCGATCTGAACCGTTATGCACGCAAGCTGCGCGCGAAATTGGCGGCGCGCTCGCGCGTCGTTCTTTCGCATGCGCAGCGCGCCTGGCTTGCCTACTTCGAGGCGACCTCGGGGCTGGGCACGGAGGCCGAGCGCGTCGATCTGGTCGGCGCGCGCGTGGCGACGCTCAAGCGGCTGGCCGAGACGGCCGGCAACGATTAGCCGGCGCTCTCCCGCGAAGCGCCGCCCCGCCGGGCATCCCGGCCGGCTTAGTCGTGCCGAGACTGGGCTTGCAGTGCCTGGCGCGCGGCCTGCGCCGCGGCGCGGACCTGCTCGGGGGCCGTGCCGCCCGGATGATTGCGGCTCGCCACCGAGCCTTCGAGCGTGAGGTAATCGAATACGTCTTCACCGATCAGGTGTGCGACGTTGGGAAGCTCGGCGCGCATCTCATCGAGCGTCAGATCGGCGAGATCGCACTGCCGGTCCACGCATATCCGCACCGCGTGCGCGACGGCCTCGTGCGCATCGCGAAACGGCAGGCCGCGCTTGACGAGATAGTCGGCCAGATCCGTTGCCGTCGAAAAGCCTTGTAGCGCTGCGGCCCGCATTGCATCCGGCTTGACCGTGATGCCGGCCACCATTTCCGCGAAGATCCGCAGCGTATCCGCCACGGTATCGACCGTGTCGAAAAGCGGCTCCTTGTCTTCCTGGTTGTCCTTGTTGTAGGCGAGCGGCTGGCCCTTCATCAACGTGAGCAGCGCCATGAGATGGCCGTTGACCCGCCCGGTTTTGCCGCGCGCGAGTTCCGGCACATCGGGGTTTTTCTTTTGCGGCATGATCGACGAGCCCGTGCAAAAGCGATCGGCCAGATCGATGAAGCCGACTCGCGGGCTCATCCAGAGGACGAGCTCTTCGGAGAATCGCGAGACGTGCGTCATCACGAGCGCCGCGGCCGCGGTAAATTCGATGGCGAAGTCGCGGTCCGAAACGGCGTCGAGCGAATTGGCGCAGATGCCGTCGAAGCCGAGCGTTTTGGCGACGGCGTGCCGATCGATCGGATAGCTCGTGCCGGCCAGTGCGGCCGCGCCGAGCGGCAGGCGGTTCACGCGCGTGCGGCAGTCGCGCAGGCGCTCGGCGTCACGCCCGAACATCTCGACGTACGCGAGCAGGTGATGGCCGAACGTGACGGGCTGCGCGACCTGCAGGTGCGTGAAGCCCGGCATGATCGTTCCGGCGTGCTGCTCGGCCAATTCGACTAGCGCAAGACGCAAATCGCCGAGCAAGCCGCCGATGCGGTCGATTTCGCCGCGCAGCCAGAGGCGAATGTCGGTGGCGACCTGATCGTTGCGCGAGCGGCCGGTATGCAGGCGCTTGCCGGCATCGCCGATCAGCGCCGTCAAACGCGCCTCGATATTCAGATGGACGTCTTCGAGATCGAGTTGCCAGACGAATTCGCCGCGCTCGATTTCACCGCGGATCTGCGCCATGCCGCGCTCGATGGCCGCGAGGTCTTCGGCGGCGATGATTTTTTGCGCCGCGAGCATCTTCGCGTGCGCGAGCGAGCCTTCGATGTCGACGAGCGCCATGCGCTTGTCGAAGAATACTGACGACGTGTAGCGCTTGACGAGCTCGGACATCGGCTCCGAGAAGCGAGCCGACCAGGCTTCGCCTTTTTTATGCAGTTGAGACGTCATGATGATGGGCTGAGAAGTGGTCCGTCGTGAGAGCGCCGGGCGTGCGCCGAGAGTACGTCTGGCCGCGGCACGGCTCGCGCGGCGCATGCCGGGAAACGCTCGATTTTATCACCGCGCCAACGACCGGCCCGGTGCGGCCGTCGTGCGCTCGCCTACGCGGTCGCCATCAGCTTGCCCGCGCAGACCACCGGGCCGCTCGGCCCGCTTGCGCTCGTGGAGCCGCCGGGCGGCTCAACCGATACGGCGAGCCTTACGTAGGCGTTCATATCGCGCACCTTCATATGCACGACCTTGCCCGGCGGCAACATGCCGAGCGAGACTGGCGCGCCGTGCTCGGGGATTCCCCAGAGCTGCTCCGAATGGCCCGGCGGTGCCGCATCGCCGCCGCTCATGCGGTGTGCGCTCATCATCGCGCTTTTGTCGTCCCACATGACGAAGACCATCGTCTTGCTCGTCTTCACATCGGCCAGCGCCGCCACGTAGGACACGCGCTCGATCGCGTTCTCGTGGGCAACCGTGTCGCCCGCGCCGCCGCTTGCGGCGGATTGGACGGCGAGCGGCGCCGGCCGCAGAGCGATGGCAAAGCCGATTGCGGCGGCCAATGCCGCTCCGGTGGCCGCAAACGACCAACCGCGCCAGAACGCGAGACTGTCGAACCAGCGACGATGACGCTCGCGCGCGGCCACGGTGCGAGCGAGCACCCGATTGCCAGGCGCTTCGCCGGCCGCGCGGCGTGTCGAATCGGCCCATCCGAGCGCTCGTTCGATTGCCTGCCAGGTGCCTGTCGGAGGCGCGACGGCGGGGACCAGCTCGGGCAGCGCGCCAAGGCGAGTCTGCCACGCCGCGATAGCCGTGCGAATGGCGGTATCGTGCGCGGCGAGCGCTTCCAGCCGGCGTCGCGCGCCGCCGCGCAAGACGCCGAGTGCGTACTCGCCGGCCAGGCGATCGACGAGGCCCGGGTACCGGTGCAAATTCATTGCGTGGCCCCCATGCAGGTGCGCAGTTTCTCCAGGCCACGGCGCACCCACGATTTCACGGTGCCGAGCGGCACCGCAAGCGTTTCGGCGATCTCACCGTGGCTCGCATCGCGCAGGTAAGCGAGCGCCACCGCCTGCCGCTGATGGGCGTCGAGCCGCTGCATGCAGTACGCGAGCCGCCGCGCCGACTGGCTTACGAGCGCCACGTCGACGGGGTCGCGCCCTTCATCGGAAAGGGTCTCGTCGAATGCATCGCTCCATTCCGCGAAACCGGCGAAACCGGCGCCCGCGTCCGTTCGGCCAATGTGCTGCCGGCGCAGGCAATCGAGCGAACGGTTGCGCACGATCGCGCTCATCCACGTCAGCGGCGCCGCGAGGTTTTCCTGATAGTCGCCCGCGTGGCGCCAGATATTCACGAACGATTCCTGCAAGGCTTCCTCCGCCCATTCCGGCTTCACCAATATACGCAGCGCGACGCCAAACAGTTTCGCTGCCGTCAGCTCGTAGAGCGCGCGCATTGCCGCGGTATCTTCGCGGGCGACACGCGCGATCAGTGCGGCGAGCACGGAGGGCGTCGGTTCGGCGGGGGTCGAGGTGGTCATGGAGAGCAGGAGCCGTCGCGGGCGTTGCGCGCTATCTTACGCGCTTCGTTCGCGGCGAAACGGGTGCATACATCAGTCGCGAACCAACACCACAAGCAGCAAATCCTCCCGATGCGCGGGCTTGAACGTGATTTGTTCGTAGACGACGCGACCCGCATCGGGATGATCGAATTCACGCCTGCCGACTTCGCGCTCGCCGACGTCCTGCGACGCCCAAAACCGCGCGAAGTCCTCGCTTTCGGCAACGAGCCCATCGATGAGGGCCCGTGTCGGCGCGTCGTTCAGATGCCGGATCGAATCGGCGCGGAACTGGGCGACGAGGCGCCGCGCGCGCGTTTCCCAATCGACGATGAACGTGCGCGCCGCAGGCACGGTGAACGTGAAACGCAGCAAGTTGCGCTCGCGCGCCGCGTCCTGCGGCGCGCCATCGAGCCAGCCGACGAACAGCGCGGCCGCCGGCGCGTTCCACACCAGCGCATTCCATTGCCGATCGAGCACATAAGCGGGCGTATCGAGATGGCGTACCGTCGCGAGCAGTGCGGTGGGGGCGTCCGCCGCGGCCGGCGCGGGTTCCGACGGGTCGCGTTCCCCCGCCAACTCGAAAAGGTAGGCACGCTCCACCCGCGTGAGCTGCAAGGCTGCCGCTATGCGTGCGAGCGCATCGGGGGATGCCGAGACCGACCGTCCTTGCTCGATCCAGGTGTACCAAGTGGGACTCACGCCGCACAGTTGCGCAACTTCCTCGCGCCGCAGCCCCGGTGTGCGGCGACGCGGGCCCGGTGGCAGCCCCACGGCCTGAGGAGAAAGACGCTCCCGATGGGCGCGGATGAAATCTCCGAGCGCGCGTGCGGGTGTTTCGCCGAGCGGCCCCGCATCGCCAGCGGCCGACGATGCCGGTGTCGGGATGGCGCGCGAAGCCGGCGGTCGATCGTTCGTATTGGCCATCTTCGATTCATGTACAAGATTGGGCGCGAGGCCGGCTGCCGGGCCAGCTCGTGATGCATGTAGAGCCTCGCGGACAGTCCCCGAGCGGGCAGCCTGGGCCAAGCCGGGTGGATCGGATACCAGGATAATCGCTTGCCTTGTACCGGTACCGAGGCAACCATATTGTAGCGTCAGATGTGACGCCTCGGGGCCATGCGCGTGATGTTGCCGGCCGTGCGGGCGTCGTCGCCGGATTCGTCCGATCCGTCTTTTACTCTTCGAAGGAGTTGCCGCAATGAAACACCGCGAACAGGTTGCCGATGCATTCGGCTCGACAGCTGCCGCCTATCTCGTCAGTCAATCTCACGCGAGTGGCGCCGATCTGCGGACACTGGCCGGCGAGCTTGCCGCGGCCCCGGGCGGCAGCGTGCTCGATCTGGGCTGCGGTGCGGGCCATGTAAGCTTTGCGGTGGCGCCCCATGCGGCCACGGTGACCGCCTACGATCTTTCGGCCCAGATGCTCGAGACGGTCGCCGCAGCCGCTCACGAGCGCGGATTCGACAATATCCGGACCCAGCAAGGCGCCGCCGAAGCGCTGCCGTTCGCCGATGCGTCGTTCGATTGGGTCTTGAGCCGGTTCAGTGCCCATCATTGGCACGACGTGCCGGCCGCCCTCGCCGAAGTGCGCCGCGTTTTGAAGCCGGGCGCGCGGGCGATCTTCGTCGACGTGGCCGGTGCCGACCATCCGTTGCTCGACACTTACGTGCAGAGTGTCGAGCTCCTGCGCGACACGTCCCACATCCGCGATTACCGTGCCGACGAATGGTTGGCCTTTTTCGAACGGGCGGGCTTCGAAGCGCATGTGCGCGAGCGCTGGAGGCTGCCCATGCAGTTCGACGAATGGGTGGCGCGCATGCGCACACCCGCGGAGCGCGTGGCGGGGATCCGCTCGCTGTGGCGCGCGGCACCCGACGAAGTGCGCGAGTACTTCGCCGTTGCCGAGGACGACTCGTTCGAGATCGATGTCCTCATGATCGACGCGCGTTGAACGAGGCTCACGGGACTGCGCATTCGGGCTAAAGCGGGAGGCCTACATCATCGACGCATAACGTTGCGTCCACGCCTCGTGCCAGCCGGCCAGTTGCGCCGCTGGCATCGGCGCACCGACGAACGCGCCCTGTGCGACCTCGCAGCCCATGTCGCGCATCGCCTTCCAGTCCTCGAGGTCGTCGATACCTTGCGCCACGGTGCGCATGTTGAGCTGGCGCGCGAGTGAAAGCGTGGCCTTGACGATCGCGCCGAGCGACGAATCGCGGCTCGCGCCATGCACGAAACTGCGCTCGAGCTTCAGTTCGTCGAACGGAATGTCGCGCAGATGGGCGAGCGCCGCGTCGCCGGTGCCGAAATCGTCGATCAGCAGACTGATGCGCTTCAAGCGCAAACGCGTGAGGACATCGAGCGAGATGAGGCGGTTGCGCTGGATGCGCGTTTCGGTGATCTCGAGCACGAGCCGCGAAAGCGGGAAGTCTGCAGCACGGGCGGCGTCGACGATGAAATCGGGAAAATCGAGCGAGGCGAGATCGTCCATCGACAGGTTGATCCCGAGCCGGAAATCGGGGCCGAGCGCGTGCCATTGCCGTGCTTGTTCTAACAGAGCTGGGAGCAGGCCCCGCGTGACATCGTCCACGATGCCATGCTGCTCGGCCATCTTGAGAAAGCGTCCGACGAGCACGAGGCCATCGCGCGGGTGCTGCCATGCGACGAGTGCCTCGACGCCGGCCACTTCTCCCGTTGCGAACGCGGCCTGCGGTTGATAGCACATCACGATCTGCCCCGCTGCAATGGCCGCGCGCAATTCATCGGGCGAGTAGCTGGGCGCATCGCTCGCGTTGGCCGCGGTATCCGGCGCATCGGTCGCGAGGCGCTGCTGCAATTGCTCGCGCGTGGCCGGCTTCGCGAGGGAGCCCAGTACGCGCAGCCCGCGCGAGTAAGCCAGCTTTTCCGCACTCTTCAGCACGCGCAGATCTTCGCCGCTCACGAGCACGACTTGTCCATCGTAGCCACGCGCCACGAGCTGGCGCAGGAACTCGACGCCATCCATCTCGGGCATCTGCAAGTCCGTGAAGACGACGTCGATCTCATGGTCCTCGGCTTCGAGCGCGGCCAGCGCGTCTTGCGCGTGCTCGTACGGCAGTATCGCCTCGTAGCCGAGCTGCGTGAGCTGGCGCACGAGCACCTTCAGGACGAAAGGCTCGTCGTCGACCACCAGGATCTTGCGTTGCTGGGTGGGTTGAGTCATGCAGCTCACCGTTATCAATGAATCAATGAATGAGTGAGGCAGGCGGCGCGTGAACCGCGCCGCGCGCCGCTGTCATGACATTGCCGTTACGGACAGGAAAAGGCGCAGCTTGTCGACGAGCGTATTGCGATCGAAAGGCTTCACGAGGAAGTCGACGGCGCCTGCTTTCAGGCTTTCGACGACGATGGCGCGTTCGCTGTGGCCGGTCACCATGACGATCGGCACGTGCGCGAATTGCGCGATCGCTTTGATCGCGCGCGTCGCCTCGACACCGCTCGTATCGGGCAGGCCGACGTCCATCAGCACGAGATCGGGTTTCATCTCCCACATCAGCGATTGCGCTTCGCCGCCCGTGCCCGCGAACGCCAGCTGCAGGTTCTGCCCGGAGAGCAGCCGTGCGAGCAGCTTTTGCTGGAATTCGTCGTCTTCGACGATGAGGACTTTGGGCCGATCCGGTTGCGGCGCGGGGCTCGCGTCGGGCTTCGCAGGCACTGCCTCGGGGGCGGCGCCGGCGGCGATAGGGCTTGCGCGCTGCGCCTCCTCGAAGAACCCGCCGGCGCGCGGTGAGGCGGCAGCCGGTTGGGCACTGGCCTCACGCGCTGGCGCGACAGCGGCGCGAGCCGTCGCCCGCACAGAGCGGGCAGTGGCGGGCTGGCCGGGCGCCGCGCGCAGCCACGACTCGCCGGCGCGGTTTTCCGTGCGCATGAGCCGCAGCACCTGATGCACGGACATGCGAATGCGCGGCGCATCGTTCGTGGCCGGCCAGAACAGCACGTAATCGTCGAAGTGTTCCTTGCGGCACAGCTCGTAAGCGGTGTGGAGATCGCGGGAATTGCAGAGCAGCACGGTGCGATGCGGCACCGTGTGCACCGTCGTGCCGAGCCGGTAGAGCCCGAGGTAATAACGCTGCGCGGCTTCGATCGTATCGAACGCGAGGACGAGCACGGCCGGGCGGTGCGTTTCGAAGTCGGCAACGGCGGATTCCGGTTTGACGGACAAACGCACGGTGCCGAAGTCGTCGGCAAGCAGTTTTCCGACCAGCTCCGCGTCGGCGACGGCTTCGGACGCCACGAGAATCGAGGCGTGTTCGCAAGAGAGATCGGCTTCGTTGAACATCGTTGAGCCCCTATCGATTCATTTATTTCAGTTCTGCCGCGAGCAAGTGCTCGAGCGTGTCTTCCACGGCCGCGAGTGCCGTATCGAATTGATTCGCCCAGTTGGCAAGCGTCGCGAGATCGCCCGCCTTGCCGGCGTTTTCGAGTTCCGCGCACAGATCGCCGAGCGCCATCGCGCCTACCGAGCGCGACGACGATTTGAGCTTGTGGGCGATCGCGCCGGCTTCGCGTCCGCGTCCGGCGTCGCAGTGCGTGCGCAACTCGGCGGCCAGCTTGCCGACGGATTGCTGATAGTCCGACAGCAATTCACGCACGATGTCCGGATCGTCGCCCACGATGCCCTTCAGTATCTCGACATCGACGGCCGCCGCTGTTTGCGCGGTCGTATGCGTTTGAGACTCCGCAATGGGTGCGGTCATCGGCACCATGGCGTCGGGTGCGCGAAAGTGCGCTTCGAGGACGGCCTGCAGCCGGTTGAGCTGAAGCGGCTTGGTGAGATACCCGTCCATCCCGACCGCCTGGACGCGCGCCGCTTCGCCCTGCACGGCGTTGGCCGTCAAGGCGACGATCGCGAGCCGTGTGCCGGGCGGCTCTTCGCGGCGGATCGTCTCGACGAGCTCGTAGCCGTCCATTTCGGGCATGTGCAGATCGGTCAGCAGCAGCGCGTAGCGATGCGCCCGCCACAGCGCGAGGGCTTCCTGGCCATCGCTCGCGATCTCGGCCACATGTCCCAGCAAGCCGAGCTGGCGCAGGATCACTTTCTGATTGATCGCATCGTCCTCGGCGACGAGGATCAGCCGGCCTTGCTCGCGCGCCTGTGCGACCGATAACACCGGGCCCGAACGCTCGATGCGGGCCGGGTCGCGCCCCTGTGCCGTGGCGTGCACGCCAAAGCGGCTGACGGAGACGGCCTCCGTTTCGACGTCGAAGGGCAGCCGTACCGTGAATGTGGAGCCCGCGCCGACGGTACTGTCGACGGTCACGGTCCCGCCCATGAGATCGACGAGCCGGCGGCAGATCGCGAGGCCGAGCCCCGTGCCGCCGAAGCGGCGCGTGGTCGACGCTTCGGCTTGCGTGAACGGCTTGAACAGCTTCGGTAAGGTCTCCGCCGAGATGCCGATGCCATTGTCGGCGATGGCGAACGCGACTTCGACGCGTCCCGATTCGAGCGGCGTGGCGGTGACGCGCACCGACACGCTGCCCTGTGTGTCGGGCCGTCCGCCCGAGAACTTGATCGCGTTGCCGACGAGGTTGTTGAGCACTTGCCGCAGCCGCGTGTCGTCCGACAGGACGGCGCGCGGGAGGTCGGGCGCGACGAACTTCGAGAGCTTGACGCCCGCGCGCTCGGCCACCGGCGTGAGCGACTGGCACAGCCCGTCGGTCAGATGGCTCAGGCAAACCGGCACGCACTCGATATGCAAACGTCCCGCCTCGATCTTCGAGAAGTCGAGAATATCGTCGATGAGCGTCAGAAGCGCGTTCGCCGATTCGCGAATCGTCGTGATCATGTCGCCCTGATCGGCCGTGAGCCCCGTCTGCGCGAGCACTTCGGTCATCCCGATCACGCCGTTCATCGGCGTACGGATCTCATGGCTCATCGCGGCGAGGAAGGCGCTCTTCGCACGCGAGGCGGCTTCGGCCTCGGCGCGCGCCTGTTCCAGTTGCTGCGTGGCCAGCCGGCTTTCGGTGACGTCGCGCGCTGTCGCATAGATGAGCCCGTCGAGCTGGATGGCTTTCCACGCGAGCCAGCGCACGCTGCCGTCCTGGCACAGGTAGCGGTTTTCGACGTTCTCGATCGGCTCGCCCGGCGCGCGGCGCTCGATTTCGGCGACCGTCGCCGCACGATCATCGGGATGCACGAATTCAATGAACGGCCGCGACAGCAGCTCCTCGCTCGACCAGCCGAGCACCTTCGTGAAGGCTGGATTGACCCGTTTGAAGTAGCCCGCCGGGTTGGCGTCGGTGAGGCAGATGAGGTCGAGTGAGAGATCGAAGAAACGGTCGCGCTGAGTTTCGGCTTCCTTGCGGCTCGTGATGTCCTGCAGCATGACCAGCGCGCCCCAGGCGCCGTCCACTTCGTACGGTACCGCCGTCATTTCGCCGATGAACGTGCTGCCGTCGAGTCGCAGCCAATTGGCTTCGCGCGCGGGCGAAGCGATGCGCGAGCGCGACAAACGCAGGATGCGTTCCTCGATCGTCGCGCGGCTGTCGGGACGCAGGAACTCCATCAGCGAGAGCCCGCGTATTTGCGCGGCGGAATAGGCGCCGAGCGTCTGAAGCGCCTTCGGATTGGCGAACGCAATCGTTTGCTCTTGAATGAGCAAGACAGCGTAGGGCGAGAGTTCGATCAACTGCCGATAGCGCGCTTCGCTGTTCTTGAGCGCTTCCTCGCTGGCCCGCTCGCGGCTTACGTCGCGAATCAGCGCGACCACCCCCGCCGATGCCGTACCGCGTTTTTCGACGCGCACTTCGAAGACGGCCGGCACCGGCGTTTCGAGCCGGAAGATCGCGCTTTGCGCACTGCCGAGCGTCGCATCGCCGGCCAGCACGGCCGCCAGGCGCTCAGCCTCGGCGGCGCCCTCCTGCTCGCGGTCGTCGCGGAAAAATGCGCGGGCGACATCGGCCGGCGTGGCGTTGACCGCCTCGTCGCCCGTCCAGCCGACGAGCGCGAGAAAGTGAGGATTGTGGCCATCGATGCGGCCTTCGGCGGAAAAGCCGACCGCTGCATCGGGGATCGCCTTGAAGAGCGCTTCGGCGCGCTCGACTTCGTCGCGCGTGCGCGCGAGCGCTTCGCTCTCGCGTGCCGACGACGCTTCGAGGCGCTTCGCGAGCCGCCCCTGAACGAGCGCTGCGCCGAGGATCAGCAGCGTCAGCACGATGCCCGCGGCGACGAGCGCTGTCGTGCGCTGCCGAAACGCTTGCAGATATTCGGCGTTCGAGAACCCGACCATCGCCACGACGGGATAGTCCGCGAGACGCTCGTAGCTGATCGTGCGCTGCACGCCATCGTAGAAGCTGGCCGCTTCGAACGTGCCGCGCAACGCGCGCGCGAGCGCGATGCGCAACGGCGAGCGCGGCGGGATCGGCCAGCTCGTGTCGAAGTTGTAGTGCGTGCCTGTGCGGCGGGCGCGCAGCACATAATCGTTCGTGCCGATGACCGCAAAGAGGCCGTCGCGCCCGATGCGCGCCGATTCGAGCAGCTCCGTGAAGACCGACGGCGGCACGGACACCACGACCACGCCGACGAATCGTCCCTGCGGATCGTTGATGCGGCGTGACAGCTGGACCGAACGTTCGCCGCTCACGCGATCGATGACGGGCTTGCTGATGAACAGGCGTGCGCTGGGGTCGTCCATGTGGACGCGGTAGTAGTCGCGATCCGTGTGGTCCATCGGCACGAAGCCGTGAAACGTCGAAGCACGCAGAATGCCGTGCTTGTCGATGACGGCCACCTGGGTGAACACGTCGAGATCGACGAGGCCCGAATGGACGTAGTCTTCCAGCGCAAGTTCGGGTCCGTCGCGCTTCACGAGCCATGTGACGACATCGGCGACCTGATTCGCCTCGCGCAACACCCGGGTCGTATGCGAGGCCAGCGCGCTCGCGAGCGCCTCGGTCTGCAAGCGCTCGTTATGGCGCTCGGCATTGAGGTTCCAGGCCGAGAACGCACCTAGCGCGAGCCACAGCGCGAAGACGAGTCCCAGCGCCGCCGCGCGATTGACGCGCGACGTGCGGCTCGTTTGCGCGCTCGGCGATGGAATCCGGGGGGCGTGGCTCATGGTGGCGATCAGTTGGCTTCGACATTTTTATCGGCCGAAACCGGGGCGAACTTTAATGCGCCGAGCCTTGTAAATCGGGGCCTGAGAGGTAGACCGGTCCGTCAACCGAGGGCACCGTTGGCAATGAAAAAGGGCCGTGGCTTGCGCGCACGGCCCCGCCGGACGGTGAAGAACGATTTTCGCCCGGGCACTCAGCCCGTATTGCGCAAGCCTGCGGCGATTCCGTTGATGGTCAGGTGAATGCCGCGCCGCAACCGCGCATTGGTATCGCCGGCGCGATGGCGCTTGAGCAGCTCGACTTGCAGGTGGTTGAGCGGATCGAGATAAGGGAAGCGGTTCTTGATCGAGCGCGCAAGCAGCGGATTATCGGAAAGGCGTTGTTCTTTCCCGGTGATCTGCGCGAGCGCCTCGGCGGTGCGCTCCCACTCGGCGACGATCCGTGAAAATACCTGCTGGCGCAGCTTCTTGTCTTCGACGAGCTGCGCATAGCGCGACGCAACGGCGAGGTCCGTCTTGGCCAGCACCATGTCCATGTTCGAGATCAGCGTCGAGAAAAAGGGCCAGCTCTTGTACATTTTCTGGAGCGTCGAGAGGCGCTGCGCTCGCTCCGCTTCGCTTGCCGCGCCGGCGATATGGGCCTGTACGGCGCTGCCGAAGCCGTACCAGCCCGTGAGCAGCAGCCGGCACTGGCCCCAGGAGAAGCCCCAGGGGATGGCGCGCAAGTCCTCGATGCGGCGGTGCTGCGGATCTTGCAGCTTGCGCGAGGCCGGGCGGCTGCCGATGTTCAGCTCGGCGATCTCGACGATGGGCGTGGCCTGGAAGAAATAGTCGGTGAAGCCGGGCGTCTCGTAGACGAGCGCGCGGTACGCGGCCATCGCCGCATCGGAGAGGGCCTGCATCGTCTGTTCGCTCTCGGGCAGACTCGCGGGCGCATCGCCGTGCGGCAGCAGCGAGGCCTCGAGCGTCGCCGCGACGACCGTTTCGAGATTGCGGCGGCCGATCTCGGGGTTCGCGGATTTGCTGCCGATCACCTCGCCTTGCTCGGTCAGGCGGATTTGGCCGTCGACCGTGCCGGGCGGCTGCGAAAGAATCGCCTGGTAGGTCGGCCCGCCCCCGCGGCCCACGGTGCCGCCGCGGCCGTGAAAGAGCCGCAGCCTGACGCCGCGTTCCTTGAACAGCGCGACGAGCGCGAGCTCGGCACGATAAAGTTCCCAGTTCGAGGTCAAGAACCCGCCGTCCTTGTTGCTGTCCGAATAGCCCAGCATGACCTCCTGCTCGCTGCCTTGATGCGCGATGAGCGCATCGAGTCCCGGAAGCGCGAAGTACTCGCGCATGATGACGGGCGCGTTGCGCAAATCGGCGATCGTCTCGAACAGCGGAATGACCATGAGCCCGTTACGCGCGCTCGCGTGCGTGGCCGCGAGCGTGCCTTCGAGCAGTCCGGTCTCCTTCTGGAGCAGCAGCACCTCGACGAGGTCGCTGACGGTCTCGGTATGCGAAATGATGTAGTTGCGCACGGCGCGCTTGCCGAACCGCTCGCGCATGACACGCGCCGTTTCGAGCACGCCCAGTTCGCTGCGCACGAGCTGCGAATACTCGAGATACGGAGAGCGCAACAGGCGCGGCTGCTCGAGCTCGGTCAGCAGGAGCCGCAGCTTGTCGGCTTCGGGCAGCGCGGCATAGCCGTCGTGTACGCCCGCTCGTTTGAACAACTCGGCAATGACTGCTTCGTGCACATCGGAGCTCTGGCGCAAGTCGATGCTCGCCAGGTGAAAGCCGAATACTTCGGCCGAGCGCACGAGCGGCGCGAGCCTCGGCGCGATCAGCGTGCCGCCGTGATGCGCTTCGAGCGATTCGACGAGTACGTTCAGGTCGCGCACGAACTCGGTGGCACCGGCATAGGGGGTCGCACGCACGGGCGGCGCGCCGTGGCCGGCGCTGCGCAGCGGCACCGTGCCTTCGCCGAGCCGCACGCGCACACTTGCGGCAAGCCGCGTATAAACGCCGATCAACGCGCGGCGATACGGTTCGTCCACGCGATGCGGCGATTGATCCGGTGAAGCCTGGGCGAGCGTCTTCAGTGCCTCGCTGCAACCGGAGAGCATATTGGACACCGAGAGCTCGGCACCGAGCGCATGCACTTCCTCGAGATAGTGCTCGAAGATGACCGTGGCCTGGCGCGCGAGGGCATGCTCGAGCGTTTCGGCCGTGACATTCGGGTTGCCGTCGCGATCGCCGCCGATCCAGCTGCCCATCTGGAAAAAGGCGGGTAGGCGCTTGTCGAGCGCGTATCGGTCGCCGATCGCCTCCTCGATATCGGTGTAGAGCGCCGGTATTTCTCGCAGGAACGTCGCGCGGTAATACGACAGCGCGTTTTCGATTTCATCGGCGACGGTGAGTCGCGAATCGCGCAGCATGCGCGTTTGCCAGAGCGCCGAGACGCGGGCCCGCAGCAGCGCTTCGTTTTGCGCGCGCTCGCGCTCGGTGAGCGGTTGATCGCGCTCGGCCAGCAGCCGCGCGATATCGTGCTGGGCATCGAGAATGCTCTTGCGCTGGACTTCGGTCGGGTGTGCCGTGAGCACGGGTACGATCAGCGCGTCATCGAAAAAACGCTTGAGCATGTCGGCGTCGATGTTGCCCGAGCGCGTGAAACGCTCCAGCGCGTAGGCGACGGTGCCGGCCTGCGGAGCCGATCCGGCGAGCGCGTGAATGCGGCGGCGCCGGTTGTGATGGCGGTCTTCGGCGATGTTCGCCAGATGCGAGAAGTAGCTGAACGCCCGCACGACACTCACGGTCTGTTCGGGCGTGAGCGCGCGCAACTGCTTTTCGAGCGCCAGTGCGGCGCCGTGATCGTCCTCGCGCCGGAACTTGACGGCGTTCTGGCGAATCGTTTCGACGACGTCGAACACAGCGTCGCCCTCCTGTTCGCGCACGACGTCGCCGAGCAGGCGGCCGAGGTAGCGAATGTCCTGGAAGAGCGGCTGGTCCTTGTCGTCGCGCCCGCCGGGGGCGCCGGACGCGGGCGGCGTGGCGGCGCCTGGGGCGTCCGCGGATGTGGGATGCAATGCCTCGTTGGGGCGGGCGGCGTGTGCCGGTCCGTTAGACGTCACGGTGATGTCCTCAGTGAAGCTAGAGTCGATGGAGTGGCGGTCTCGTCATACCAAACGAGACCCATGACAGCAAAACTGATAAAACGGCGCCCGAGCCTTCGCGGCGTGCGCTTGTGGCGCAACGCACATCCCGATGCCGGGCGCCGCGCCGTGGAGCGCGGCCGCTTCCCGGCCGGCGCGAAAAATGGGGCAAGGCGTGCGTGCTACCATTCTTCGATGTTCGATCCCGTCATTCGAAATACCGATCAATGAATTCCGAGACGCATTTCCCCGCATCGCCCGCCACACTCGTCATTGCCTCACGCGAGAGCCGTCTCGCGATGTGGCAGGCCGAGCATGTGCGCGATGCGCTGCACAAATTATATCCATCTTGCGAGCTACGAATTCTCGGAATGACGACCCAAGGCGATCGGATTCTCGATCGCACGCTCTCCAAGATCGGCGGTAAAGGGCTTTTCGTGAAGGAGCTGGAGACCGCGCTGGCCGACGGCCGGGCCGATCTGGCGGTCCATTCGCTCAAGGACGTGCCGATGGATCTGCCCGAGGGCTTTGCGTTGGCTGCCGTCATGGAGCGCGAGGATGCGCGCGATGCGTTCGTTTCCAACGACTACGCTAGCCTAGCCGCGCTGCCGCCCGGCAGCGTGGTCGGCACCGCGAGTCTGCGGCGCGAAGCCATGCTGCGTCTGCGCTATCCCCATCTGGTGGTCGAGCCGTTGCGCGGCAATCTCGACACGCGGCTCGCGAAGCTCGACCGCGGCCAGTATGCAGCCATCATTCTGGCCGCGGCCGGTTTGAAGCGGCTCGGGCTCGGTGCGCGTATCCGCGCACTGATCGAGACGGACGAGAGCCTGCCGTTGGCGGGGCAGGGCGCGCTGGCCATCGAGGTGCGTGCCGACCGGGCCGACCTCGCCGCCTGGCTCGCGCCGCTCGATCACCGGCCGACGGCGCTCGCCGTGCAGGCTGAGCGGGCCGTATCGCGCAACCTGGGCGGCAGTTGCGACGTGCCGCTTGCGGCGCATGGCCACTGGGGCGGCGCCGGCAATCTGCATCTCGCGGGCCGCGTGTCGATGCCGGATGGCTCACGTACAGCCTCGGCCGAGGTCGTCGCGCCGGTCGCGAGCGATGCCGAGGCACTGGCGCTCGGACGCCGGCTCGCTGACGCCCTCGCCTTACAAGGTGCGCATGAGATCATCGCGGCGCTGGCGGCACAAAGCGGCGGCGAGTCTGCCGTTTGAGCCCGCGCGCCGCTCCGATGGCCGACTCCGTTTCCGATCCGCAGGGCGGTGGCCGCCCGGCCGGCGGCGATCGTGCCCGTGAAGCTCGCTCGTTTACTGCCGTTCTCACGCGCCCGGCCGGGCAGTCGGCCGCGCTTGCTGCGCGGCTGGCGCGAGACGGCATGGACGTATTCGAATTTCCGCTGATCGAAATTGCGCCCGTCGAGGACCCCCTGCCGCTGCGCGATGCGCTGGCAACGCTCGAGCGCTATGCGCTGGTCGTCTTCGTTTCGCCGAATGCGATCGACCACGGGCTTGCCGAGCTGAGCCTGCCGTGGCCGAAGGCCGTGCCTGCCGCGGCCATTGGGCCGGGTAGCGTCGCCGCGCTGGCGCGGCACGGTCTCGCGCCACCCGCTATCGAAGTGATCTGTCCCGCGGGCGCCGATGCAGGCGAGGTGCGCGTCAAGGGGGCCGGCAACGGCAACGGCGATGACGCCGCGAGCCAGCGGTTCGATTCGGAATCGCTCTGGGCCGCGCTCGAGGCGAGGTTCGGTGAAGGCGGCCTGGCTGCCAAGGATGTGCTGATCGTGCGCGGCGATGGTGGCCGCGAATGGCTCGCCGAGCGTTTGCGCGAGGCGGGCGCGAACGTTCAGGCCGTGGCCGCCTACCGACGCCGCGTGCCGCAAGCGAGCCCCGATGCATGGTCGCGCGCGCGAGCATTGTTGGCCGGCGTGCCGCATGCCTGGCTCGTGACGAGTTCCGAAGGCTTGCGCAACCTCGAGACGATGGCCCGAGCGCAATTATCGGCTGCCGAATTCAGCGCGCTCAGGCATGCTCCGCTCGTCGCTCCCCATCCGCGCATCGCCGAGACGGCGCGGGCATTGGGTTTTGATAGGATTACGCAATCCGGCCCCGGCGATGAACGCATCGCTGCGGCCTTGCGCGCCATTTCGGCATCGTCTCGCGCATCCTTCGATCAACCGGCTTCGGCCTCTTTTTCGGCTCCATTGCGCATGACTGACTCGAACCAGGATTCCCCGAACCCCGCCGAGCATGCGGCCTTCAACCAGCCGCAGTCCGGCGCGTTCGTCTATGACGAGCCGAAGCGCCGCCGGGGCGGCGGGGTGTTGCTTCTCTTGATCGTCGTGTTGGCGGTGGCCTGCGCGACCGGCATCGGCGCATACGCGCTCAATCGCAAGGTGGACCGGCTCGACGCGCGCGTCGCGGCACGGCAGCAGGCGATCGACGCGCAAGCGGCCGAGCTGCGCGTGAAGATCGATCAGGCGCTCGCCACCGTTCATCAGGTCGATGCGCAGTTCGCGCAACTGCAAGGCAAGCTCGCCGATGCGCAGACGGCTCAGCAGGCGCTGCAAAAGCAGTACGAGGATCTGGCGCGCAACCGCGACGACTGGACCTTCGCCGAAGTGGAGCAGATGCTCTCGAGCGCGAGCGAACAACTGCAACTGACCGGCAACACGCAGCTCGCCCTCTTTGCGCTGCAAAGCGCGGACACGCGGCTGGCAGCGCTCGCGAGCCCGCAGGCGATGCTGATGCGCCGCGCGATCGCGCAGGACATCGACAAGCTGAAGGCGACCCCTTCGGTCGATTTGACGGGCCTGGCGATCAAACTCGATGACGCGATCTCGCAGGTCGACTCGTTGCCGCTGCTGGGCGAGGCGCGCGTGCCCCGTCCCGCACCGGCGAGCGGCGTACCGGCCGCGGCTGGCGCAAGCGCGGCCGCGGCCGGCGAGCCTCGCTGGAAGGTCTGGTGGCGCGAGGTGTCTTCGGCCGTCGGCGTGGAACTCAAGGGGCTCGTGCAGGTCCGCCGTATCGACAATGCCGACGCGATGCTCAATACGCCCGAACAGGGCGAATACATTCGCGAAAACGTGAAGCTGCGGCTGTTGTCGGCGCGGCTCGCGCTGCTCTCGCGCAACCAGACGACGCTGAAGTCCGACCTGCAGGCCGCCGATGCCGCGCTCGCCCGCTACTTCGATGGCGGCGCAAGACGCGTGCAGTCCGTGCGCGCGCTCCTCAAGGAGGTGGGTGCCGGTGCGGCATCGGTCGAGACGCCGAACATCAACACGAGCTTGCAAGCCGTGCACAACACCAAGAGCCGGGGGTAACCATGGCACTCAGGGGACTCTTGTGGCTCGCACTGCTTTTCGCGCTCGCGGCCGCGCTTGCGACAGTGGGGCACTTCGATGCGGGGCAGGTGCTGCTCGTTTATCCACCGTATCGCGTCGACATTTCGCTGAATCTCTTCGTGGTCGGCATCGTGGTGCTGTTCGCGCTGCTCTACGCGCTCACGCGCATGGTGCGCAACATCTGGCAAATGCCGCGCCGCGTCGCCGCTTACCGGGCGCGCGCGCGAGAGGCCAAGGCGCATTCGGCGCTGCGCGAAGCCATCGGCAATCTGTACGCGGGGCGCTTCTCGCGAGCCGAGAAGGCAGCGCGCGAGGCGCTTGCGAGCCAGTCGAACAAGGGCGCGGCAGGACTCGTCGCGGCGGTGGCAGCGCATCGCATGCGCGAGTACATGCGGCGCGACGAGTGGCTCGGGGCCATCGATGCGCCGGATTGGCAGGACGCCCGGCTCATGGCCAGCGCGGACATGCGCGCCGATGGCCGCGATCCCGAAGGCGCGCTGGCGGCGCTGACGGAGATGCAATCGCAAGGAGCCCGGCGTATTCATGCGCAGCAGATTGCACTGCGCGCGCAGCAGCAGCTCAAGAATTGGGGCGAGGTCCTCAAGCTCGTGAAGACGCTCGAAAAGCGCGAGGCCATCCATCCGGCCGTCGCGGTCAGGCTGCGTCAGCAGGCCGCGGAAAACCTGCTACGCGATCGGCGGCACGATGCTGAAGCACTGTTGACGCTTTGGCACTCGCTGGCACCCGTCGAACGGCACTCGCCGCGGCTCGCCGATCTCGCGGCTGAGTTGCTGATCGCACTGAGTCGGCACGACGAGGCTCGCCGGATCGTCGAGGAGGCGTTGCAGCACAACTGGGATGCCCGGCTGCTGCGCCGCTATCCGGAGACGGCATTACCCGGCGAAGCGCTGCCGCTGATCCAAAAGGCCGAGGCTTGGCGCAAAACGCGCCCCGAGGATCCGGATCTGCTGTTCGCGCTGGGGCGCCTGTGCCTGCACCAGCAATTGTGGGGCAAGGCGCAGTCGTTCCTGGAGTCGGCGCTCAGGCTCGCCGACGATAACGACGCCCTCGTGATCCGCACCCATCGTGCGCTTGCACGGTTATTCGAACAGCTCGGCGATACAAGCCGGGCCGGCGAACACTATCGTGCGAGTGCACTGGCGATGAAGGTCGTCTGACGGCCGTCGCGGGGCACGCCTCGAAAGCGTGCTCCGGGGGGCGACTCAAGACACTCTGAAGGCGAAGTCCGCGATGTTGTCGGCATCGAGCTTCGCGTTGGTCATCGGATGTTTGGGATTGCTGACGAGATACTTGGCCAGCTCCTTCATGTCCATGAACTCGACTTTCTTGTTGACCCTTGTGTCGAAGCCGCGCGACGGGTCCGATGCGACTGTGGCCAATCCGATCACTTTCTGAGCCGGGTTGTTCAAGGACAGCTCTTCGCCGAAAAGACAGACCGACGCGTTGTCCTTGCTGAACTCCCCGTTGCCTTCCTGGTTGTAGATGGCCGCATCCTTGAAATCCAGGCGCTCGGCATCGGCCTTCGAAATGGGCCGTAACCGATCGAACGTCGCCATGATCTTTTCATAGCTCTCGATGTGCGCTTTGAGGCCCGCGACCGTGGCTCGCCGAGATCCGCCTGCCGCACGGACAACGGCCGACGCGATGTCTTCGGCCGATGCCCCCGGGTTCCGTGTATGGACTCGCCAGGCATATTGACCATTGTCCTCGGCGTCGCTCCGGGCCGGCATCTCCAATGAGACGTTGGGTGCGGCACGCCGTGTGCGATCGGCCTCGATATGGCGGAGTGCCCGGCTCACTTGCATCAAGGGGTGATCGACGAGCGAGACGCCCCGCTCGATGCGGGTATCGATCCCGGCGCGTTCCAGTGCATGCCTGACATCGGCGGGCAAGTCCTGCTGCCAAAGCAGAGTGTTATCTATCGCGTCGCGCATTTGCTGCATGTCGATACCCGATCGGGCCAGTCGCTCCAATGCCGCACCGGCCGGCCGTAGATCCGCCCGGTGGGACCGGGTCCGTCCTGTCGGCGCGTTCGCCCCGCCTGCACGAGGCGAGGCGGGCGTTCTTCGCAATCCGCCACCCATCGTTCCCTGTCGCGATTCTGTCGTCACACGGGGGGGTGAAAGGCCCGCCCGCGGCGACGAGGCCGCCGCTCTGCCAAGCGCGTCGCGAAGCGCAACCGCAAGCGGATCGCGTCCATCGAGGCCAAGCATCGCCATATCGGGAAAGTGTGGCGCCAAAACGCGCATCGTTTGGCCGTCGACGCGCAGCGGCTCCATGTTCATCAAACCGGATATGGTTTCATGGGCGTGACGAAGGTCGACACCGGCACTCCGAAGTTGTTCGACGATGCCATCCGCGTTTGGCGCGCCCGTGCGTCGTTCCGACCGCGGCGGCATGGCGGCGTTTGGGGCCGCGGAGGTCGGACGCGAGCCGCTCGGCACCCGCGCGCCCGCGCGGGACGGCGTTTGCTGCGCCATCACCTGTTCCCCGTGGCCGCGCGGCAGCGCCTCCAACCTCCGAAGCGCCGCGGCCGCGCCTCGCGGCGGCGTCGCCGGCGTGGAGCGCGCTTCACGACCCGCCGACGGTTCGGCGCCGACGCTGCCTTGCGCTTGCGGCGGCGCGTTCGTTGTCCGGAACGGGCGCGTGAGGAAGCCTAATACGCCATGACGTCGGCGCTCGCCGGACGCTCGGCCGCTATCGTTGGACCCGTTGGGGCTTCGCGTCGGCGTTTCATTGCCGAGTCGCTCCGCTGACGGGGAGCGGGTGGGGCTCGTTCTACTGATTCCGGGCATGGTGCGTTTTCCTTCGGCCGACCGTTCTGGGTACGGTTCCAGCCTATGGCGCGATGCCCGAATGTCTGCGTAATACCGGCGAAAAGCATAGGCCGCCAGCGAACGGCGCTGGCGGCGAGCATCGTCGACCCTACTTGTTCACGAGCCGAGCCGGCACGCTCAACGCGAGCAGGGCGCCGAGCACCATGAAGGCGGCGAGTAGATACATGCCCATGTCGTTGACGCCCGTGGCCTGTTTGAGCCAGCCCATCGCATAAGGACCGAGAAAACCGGCCAGATTGCCGATCGAATTGACCATCGCGATGCCGGCTGCGGCACCCGCGCCGGCGAGAAACGCCGTCGGCAAGCTCCAAAAAAGCGGCAGCGACGTAATGATGCCGGCCGTTGCCAGCGTGAGCGCCGCCATCGCCAGGGCCGTCTGGTGGGCCCAGGTCACCGAGAGGACGAGCCCGACCGCGCCGGCGAGCGCGGGCAATGCGACATGCCAACGCCGCTCGCGCCGCTTGTCCGCGCTCCGCGCGACGAGCAGCATCGCCACGACGGCGGCAGCGAACGGAATCGCCGAAAGCAACCCGATGATGAACGCATCCGTCACGCCCGTTGCCTTGATGATCGTCGGCAGCCAGAAGCTCACGCCGTAGAGTCCCACCACGAAAGAGAAATAAATGAAGCTCATGAGCCACACGCGCGGGCTCGTCAGCACGGCGCCGAGTTTCAGATCTTCCTTGCCTGTGTCCTCCGCTTCGATGTTGCGTGCGAGCAATCGTTTCTCGTCGTCCGTCAGCCAGCGCGCGTGAACGATGCGATCGTCGAGCGCAGCCAGTACGACGAGGCCCGCAACGATGGACGGTATGCCTTCGAGCAGAAACAGCCATTGCCATCCGTGCCAGCCGTTCGCACCGTGAAAAGCCTTGAGGATGTAGCCCGAGATCGGACCGCCGACCACACCCGAGAGTGCCACGGCCGTCATGAACCAGGTCGTCATGCGCCCGCGCCGGTTGGCCGGGTACCAGTAGGTGAGGTAGAGGATGATGCCGGGGAAGAATCCCGCTTCGGCGAGCCCCAACAAGAAGCGCATGACATAGAACATGGCGGGCGTGGTGACGAACATCGTCAACACGGACACGAGCCCCCAGGTAATCATGATCCGCGCAATCCATACCCGCGCGCCGACACGGTGCAGGATCAGATTGCTCGGAACTTCGAAAATGAAGTAGCCGAGAAAGAAGATTCCTGCGCCGAGCCCGTAGACCGCGTCGCTCAGATGCAGATCGGTCGCCATCTGCAGCTTGGCGAAGCCGACGTTGACCCGATCGAGATACGCGACGAGGTAGCAGATCAGCAGTAGCGGCAAAATGCGCAGCGAGACTTTGCGGTAAGTCGCTTCTTCGAAGCTCGACGATTGCGCGTCACCGGGTGTCGAGAGCGGGTCCAGGCCCGCGCGAGGTTGATTCATGATGTGTCTCCTCCAATGGAGTGGGCGTTGGCAGCAGGCGGGCGTGCGTACGCCCGTCCCGTGCAAGGCACTTGTTGTATGGAATGAGCGGCGATACGAGAGCGAAACGTGAAAAATGCAACCCAGCGGCCGGAGCGGGCGAAACCGCTCCGGGGCACATCAAACGCAGCGTCCGCCATCGACTTCGAGGCACACGCCGGTAATGAATTCGGCTTCGTCGGATGCGAGAAAGAGCGCGGCGTTCGCGACATCCTGCGGCGTCGAAAACCGGCCCAGCGGAATGCCGGCCAAAAAACGTTGGCGGTTGGCGGGCGTGTCTTCCATGCCCATGAACTCGGAGAGCAACGCGGTCTCGCCAATCACGGGATTCACGCAGTTCACGCGGATGCGGTCGCTGCCGAGTTCGGCCGCCAGCGACTTGCTGGCGACGATGACGGCGCCCTTGCTCCCGTTGTACCAGACGAGTCCGGGGCGCGGACGCACGCCGGCGGTCGAGGCGATGTTGACGAAAACGCCGCCGCCTTGCTGACGGAAGTACGGCACGAACGCTTGCACGCTCCAGAAGATGCTCTTCACGTTGACCGCATGCACGCGGTCGAACTCTGCTTCCGTCACATCGAGGACAGGCTTGTTGCGGTGGGTGGTCCCCGCGTTGTTGACGACGATCTGCACGCTCTTGAAATCTTCGAGCGCCGCCTCGCGCAGCGTTTGCCAATCGGCGAGCCGGGCGACGTCGCCCGCCACCGAGATCGCGCGGCCGCCCGCGAGCGCGATCTCGCTGGCGACACGCTCCGCGGCCGCACCGTTCAGATCGTTGACGACGACATTCGCGCCTTCGCGCGCGAATGTCCTGGCGATTCCTTCGCCGAAGCCCGAGCCGCCGCCCGTGACGATAGCCGTTTTGCCGGTCAGTCGCATCGTGTCTCCTGATTTTGTGCTTTGAGCGATAGTGCTCCGGCGGCGCACGGCAGGCAAGAGGCAAATACGAGGAGCGCCAGGCGCGACGGGCGAAAGCCCGGCACGGCACGAAAGCCGTTGCGTGCCGCGCCGCGCCGCCGGACAAACGATGAAAAGCAGCCTTTGATTCAGCCGTGACGAATCGCGATCGTCTTGAGCGTCGTAAAGCCGTGCAGCGCTTCCAAGCCTTTTTCCCGCCCGAATCCCGAATGCCCCGTGCCGCCGAACGGCAGTTCGACCCCGCCGCCCGCGCCGTAGTTGTTGATGAAGACCTGACCCGCGCGAATGCTGCGCGCGAGCCTGAATTGCCGCGCGCCGTCGCGCGTCCATATGCCCGCGACGAGGCCGTACGGCGTGCTGTTGGCAAGGGCAACGGCATCGGCTTCGTCCTCGAAAGGCATGGCGGCGAGCACGGGCCCGAAGATTTCCTCGCGCGCGATGCGATGCGTGCGAGGCACGTCGGCGAGCAGCGTCGGCGGCTGATAAAAGCCGCTCGGATGGGCTCCCGAGAGGATCGAGCCTTGTCCCGCGACGCGGATGCCGTCGCGCCTGGCAAGTGCGACGAATTCCGCGACGCGCTGCTGTTGCTTCGCGTTGATGAGCGGGCCGCAATCGGCTTCGGTCTGGCCCGGGCCCGCGCGCAGCGCATCGAATGCGCAGGCGAGGCGGTCCACGAGCGGCGCGTAGATCGCGCGCTCGATCAGCACGCGCGAACCCGCGGAACAGGTCTGGCCCGCGTTCTGGAGAATGGCCGACATGAGCGTCGGCATGGCGGCGTCGAGATCGGCGTCGGCAAATACGATCTGCGGCGATTTACCGCCGAGCTCGAGCGTCACCGGCGCGTAGTGCTCGGCCGCCATTTGCGCGACGAGCGCGCCGGTCCCGGGAGAGCCGGTGAACGAAATATGGTCGACGCCCGGGTGGCGCGCAAGCGCCGCGCCGGCCTCGTCGCCATAACCGGTGACCACGTTCAGCGCGCCGGCGGGCAGACCGGCTTCGGCGGCAAGCGAAGCCATGCGCAAGACAGACAGACAGGCGTCCTCCGCCGGCTTCACGACGCAGGCATTGCCGGCTGCGAGCGACGCGGCGATGCTGCGTCCGAAAATCTGCATCGGATAGTTCCACGGCACGATGTGCCCGGTCACGCCGTGCGGTTCGCGCACGGTAAGCACCGTATAGCCGTTTTGATAGGGCAGCGTCTCGCCGTGCAGCTTGTCCGCGGCGCCGGCATAGAATTCGAAATACCGCGCGAGCGCGGCGGCATCGGCGCAGGCCTCTCTGAGCGGCTTGCCCGTGTCGCGGGCCTCGAGCTCGGCAAGCTCGTCGCGGTGGGTCGTGACGAGCGCCGAGAGGCGGTACAACAGGCGCCCCTTTTCGGCGGCGCTCAACAAGCCCCAGGGCCCCTCGAACGCCGTGCGCGCACAGCTCACTGCCGCGTCGATATCGGCGGCGTTGCCACGCGCAATGCGCGTGAAGACCTGCCCCGTCGACGGGTTGACGACATCGATGGTTTCTCGGCTCGACGGCGTAATCCATTCACCGCCGACGAAGTGTTTCGCTTCCTCCATGCAAGGCTCCCAAGTTAAGTCCGAACCGTCAGTCGAAACGCAGCGAGCGTCGATTATCGCGCCGATCGCCGAGGCGCAGCCGCCAAAGTGCGCGTTTGCCGCTCGGCTATAATGGCGCGCAGCGCTTATGCCGGGGCCGCCGCAATACGCTTGATTCGGCCGCCCGACGCTTTCCTTTCACTTCCCTCACGAGAACGTCATGAGCTTCAATCACGTCCCCCCGGGCAAGGATCTTCCGCAAGACTTCAACGTCATCATCGAAATCCCGGCGCAGAGCGATCCGGTGAAATACGAAGCGGACAAGGAACTGGGTCTGCTCGTCGTCGACCGCTTCATTGGCACGGGCATGCGCTACCCCGTGAACTACGGCTATATTCCTCAGACGCTTTCGGGCGACGGTGACCCCGTCGACGTCCTCGTCATCACGCCGTTCCCTCTGATTCCCGGATGCGTCGTACGTTCACGCGCACTCGGAATGTTGCAAATGACGGACGAGTCCGGCGTCGATGCGAAGCTCGTTGCGGTGCCGCACGACAAACTGTGCCCGATGACGGCACACATGAAATCGATCGACGACGTTCCGGCGTACCTGAAGGACCAGATCAAGCACTTCTTCGAGCAATACAAGGCGCTCGAAAAGGGCAAGTGGGTCAAGGTCGAAGGCTGGGCCGGCATCGACGCGGCCCACAAGGAAATCGTGGACGGCGTGGCCAACTACAAGAAGTGATCCGTCGTGCCGCGCGCGGCACGTTCCAACACCGACGCGAGCGTGAGTTCGCCCGCGGCCAGCGCGCGCTTTTGCGTCGGTGACAGACGCTTGACCCGATATTCGGCGCGCAACGCGCTCGAACGATCGTCGAGCTCGAATTTCGCCAGCACGCATATCGGTTTGCGCGCACGCGTATATCGCGCGCCGGTGCCGTTCGCGTGCTTGGCGAAGCGCGCGTCGACATCCGTGGCGATGCCGGTATAGACGCTGCCGTCGGCGCATTCGATCAAATATAGAAACCAGGCCATCGTGGGTCGTCGTCGAATCGAAGTTCGCTATTTTTTGAACGGATCGTGCTCGCGCAATTCGTCGACATGCGCTTCGATCAGATTGGCCTCGTTATCCAGAAAACGTCCGACGGCGTCGGCGAACGCGGGATGGCCGAGCCAATGCGCCGAGTGCGTGACCTTCGGCATGAAGCCGCGCGCCATTTTGTGTTCGCCTTGCGCACCGCCTTCGAATACGGCGAGCTTCTCTTCGATGCAAAATTCGAGCGGCTGATAATAGGCCGTTTCGAAGTGCAGGCATGGTACGTGCTGGACGGCGCCCCAATAACGGCCGTAGAGCGTGCCGCCCGTTCGGTCGTCGCGCTGATAGACGACGAGCGAACTCGCGATCGGCCGGCCTTCGCGCTCGGCGATGACGAGCAGCAGGTTCTCGGGCATCGAAGCGCCGATCATGCGAAAAAACTCGAGATTCAGGTACGGCGACGAGAAGTGCTCCCGGTACGTTTGCCGATAGCAGCGCGTGAAAAAACGCCAGTCGTCGTCGGTCGCCTGTTCGCCGCGCACGCGGCGCAGCGTCACACCGGCGTCATGGACCTTGCGCCGCTCGGCGCGGATATTCTTGCGTTTTTTCTGCTCGAGCGTCGCGAGAAAATCGTCGAAATCGCGGTAACCCGGGTTCACCCAGTGGAACTGGATGCCTTCGCGCAGCATCATCCCGAGCGCCGCTAGCGTATCGGCTTCGTCCGCCGTCGGGAAGAGTACGTGCAGCGACGACACGTCCGATTGCTCGGCAAGCGTGATGATCGAAGCCGCGAGCTGACGCCGCGCCGCGTCATCGACCGCGATGAGCCGGGTGCCTTGTACGGGTGTGAACGGCACTGCGCAGACGAGCTTCGGGTAGTACTCGAGTCCGTTGCGCTGATACGCGTCGGCCCAGGCCCAATCGAACACGTACTCGCCGTACGAGTGGCTCTTGACGTAAAGCGGCGCCGCTGCCGCGAGCGCGCCGCTCGTGGCATCGACGAGTGTGACGAAGCGCATCGCCCACCCGGTACGCTCGGTCGTGCAATGTGTTGCAGTGAGTGCGCTCAGAAATTCGTGACGTAAAAACGGCGTCGGTTGCGGCTGCCGTGCGAGCAGCGCATTCCACTGGCGCGCGTCGACCTCGTCCAAGGACGAGAGTATGCCCATGCGATAATCGATGCGTTCGTGTTTCACTTGTGTAGACCGTGTTCGTCGCCTGTTCGTCGCAGCATGCGAGCGGTCATGGTAATGCAATCCGCCACGTCGCGATGCTGCGCATCGAATGAAGCTTGCCTCGGACGCGGCGTAAAATTGTGCCATTCCATCGAAAGACCGAAACGAGGCTCAGCCATGAAACGCATTACCGCAATCATCAAACCGTTCAAGCTCGACGAAGTGCGCGAGGCGCTCGCCGAAGTGGGGTTGACGGGCCTGACGGTGACCGAGGTCAAGGGTTTCGGCCGGCAAAAAGGGCACACCGAACTTTATCGCGGTGCCGAATATGTCGTCGATTTCCTGCCGAAAGTGAAGATCGAAGTCGTGGTGGCCGACCGGCAGTGCGATCAAGTGATCGACGCCATCATCGGTGCCGCGCGCACAGGCAAGATCGGCGACGGCAAGATCTTCGTGACCGATGTCGAACGCGTGATCCGTATCCGCACGGGCGAAGAAAACGAAGCGGCCGTTTGATGCCGCGGCCGGGCCTGCCAATGAGCGCATGCCCGCAAACATAAAAAAAACGGTGCGATGCCCTGACGGACACCGCACCGATACGCGCCTCTCGCAGCAGCGTTAAAACTGATGAAGTAAAACTTTTCTGACTACCCCGTTCGATTAGAACGTGTGCTGGATACCAGCGTAGACGCCGGTCTGGCTGTGGCCATGCAGCGGGTTCTCGTTGTAGCCGGCCGCGGTGTTGCCGCCGTTGCCGAACGCGTTGGCATCGAGGCCGAAGTTAGCCGACTTGCTGTTGCGCACGGTCGCGACCTGGAAGTCGAGCAGCGTGCGCTTGGACAGGTTGTACGTGCCACCGACGGTGTAGATCGTCGCGTTGCCGAAGCCGTGGTTCGTGTTCACGTGGTACACCGCACCGATCAACGCTGCAGCCGGCGTAGCTTGCCACGTCACGCCGCCCCATTCGTGATCGATCGAGCTCGGAGCGCTGAGGCCGCCCGTGAAGCCCGACGTACGCAGAGCTTGGTAGACGCCTTGCACCTTGAACGGTCCAAGGAACACGTTCACGCCGGCCGTGTACTCGCGCGAGAACGAGAATGCACCGTCGGCGCCGCTCAGGACACCGTTGGCCGGGTTACGGATTTCGTCATAGATACCGCGCACCTGGAAGATCGGGCTCGTGTACGTCACTTGCAAGCCCGCTTCGCGGCCTTGTGCCGTCGTGCCGTTGCCGTTCCAGCTCGTCGCGTTCGACAGCGCGTACTGG